>Ga0196971_1000053_pt1 | contig 120945 bp, 125 predicted proteins | sample S1v_1013CmetaG_FD_148660 | JGI IMG/M metagenome (GOLD analysis project Ga0196971, IMG submission 148660) | Soil microbial communities from Anza Borrego desert, Southern California, United States - S1+v_10-13C | ecosystem: Environmental > Terrestrial > Soil > Desert | place: USA: California...
CCGGTTACGAACGGACAAAACGCGCGGCTGCGTGTCACGGGGAAGTATCCTCGCGATGGTGTTCATGCTGGTGAAAAGCGCCGAGCGGCACTGGCGGAAACTGAATGGGATTCCCCGTTTAGCCCAAGTCATCGAGGGAGTCGTGTTCAAGGATGGAGTTCAGGAAGACGTCGAGAAAGTCGCCGCCTGAGCCCACCCCCGTACACAACATTTGACCATTACTCCTTGGCGCGGCGCTCACGGTCAAAAAGGAAGTCGGCAAGTACACCCTGCGCTTCGGGACTTATACCCAGCTCAGGCTCGTCGATCAGAAAGGTGTCGTAGTCGGTGTCAAGCAGGCTGGTTAGCAGCGTGGCTACCAAGCGAAAGCCGGAGCTCGTGAAGGAGATGTTATGACCGTTGCAGGAGATGTACTTCTGAGACATCGAGTTGCCAGGTACCGTCTCCTTGATCTCCATCCGTGTGCCGAGAAGCAACTCAACAATCTCGATAAGGTTGTTGCGTTGGGAGTCGGTTAGCTCGGCAACAGCTTGCTGCAAGTTGACCGGCGAGTTGTCGATGTTCTGATGCTGCTGATGCCAGTGATTAATGAAGTTGTTCCAACGTTCGTTCCGCCTGTTTCGGTTGGGGGTGTAGTAGCCCAACAGATTGAAGTTCTGATAGCGCGCTGGCCCGAGATAGGAAGCGGTTTGACCCCACTGCTGGGTGAGCGTCTTAAGGAGGAACGACTTCCCGCAATTGTTCCGACCAACCAGTACTGCGTACTCGCTTTCTCGGATCTGAGCTAGTACCGTCTGGGCGGCCTCATTAAAGCGAGTGTTAGGGCGTTGATCGTACTGATACATCTGGTCTCCGTTGGTTGTTGTTGTAAGCGGGCGAACTAGAAATAGGCACCCCAAAATGTCGTAAAGCTTTACACCTCGAAGGTGTACAAATCTGAAAGGTACTCGTGAATAGCTGCAAATAAACGAATTCAGCCGTTCAAAAGCACCCGAAACAGAATAGCAAATGCGCCTTGCTTTATTCGGACGACGGAGGGTCAGCAAGCCAAGCGACACTATTAGCTTTTGTCCGTCGCTGCCAATCGAATCATCCCGTTTCGTTAGAAAGACTTTAACTGGCGGGCCGACTCGTACTCAGGCTGATCTTCTTAACGAGTTCGTCAACAGACACCGCGGCACCGGTATCGATCGTCACCGTATCGCGCTGTTCTTCTTCGGTCAGAGCGTCATGCGCCGCAAGCTGATAGTCGAGCACCGTTGGATCGGCTTCGGAGGGATCGTGGCCGAGGCGGGCACGGGCTTCAATGCGGGTTTTCAACGTGGCGATCGGTGCTTGGCAATCGAGAATCAGGAATGCCGCGCCGATCCGTTCGGCCAGCATTTTCTGGCTTTTCCGTTGATCCAGCTTTAGAAACGTGGCGTCGACGATGACGGAGAGTCCGGATTTCAAAAGCTCTTCGGCGGTATCCAGCAGATAGCCATATGTTCTGCGCGTCATGTCGGCGGTGTAGATGCCGGCGTCGAGCGTCGATCCGGTGTTTGCAAGTTCGCTGAATCCGGCCAGGCGTTTTCGTTCCAGATCGGAGCGCGGGCGTATGGCCTGGAGGCGTTCGGCGATTTGGCCTGCGATGTAGGATTTGCCGCTGCCCGAGAAACCGTGGGTGATGAGCAATGCCGGTTTTTGAGGACGGATAAGGCTCGACGGGTAATCGAGATATCGTCGGTACAGGGCCAATAATTCCTGCTGCTTCGCGGGATCAGCGGTGGAGGCTCGGGTCAGTTGGGCGATCTTGGCCCGTACCATGGCGCGGTAGACGCGGTAATAATTCAGCAACGTGAGACCCCGGTAGTCTCCGGTGATTTCCAGATAGCGGTTCAGAAGCCGGAAAGCCAATTCCCGCTTGCCTTTGACTTCGAGGTCCATGACCAAAAACGCTAGTTCGCTCATCACATCGATCCAGCGTAAATCCTCGTTGAATTCGATGCAGTCGAACGGCGTGGGCCGGTCGTCGAGGAGCACGATGTTCCCGAGGTGAAGATCGCCGTGGCATTCGCGAACGAAGCCAGCGGTTTTTCGGGCGAGCATGGTTTCCCGGCAGCGGAAATACGCCTCGGACGTCCACGTGCGCACGGCTTCCAGCTTGGCGATGTCTGCCGAATCGTCTTGCGAAGGCGCGATGTGGCTGAAATTTTGTTCGGCGGCGCCGAAGATGTTTTCCGGAAGTCCGTGGCCATCTTCGGCAGTGCTGCGATCTATGTTCGTGTGGAATCGGGCCAGCGTCTCGGCCAGCTTGTCCAGGTGCTCGACCGATAAGCGATCGTCCTGACACAAACGATCGAACAGCGCCGCTTCGTCGAAGCGGCGCATCTTGATGGCAAATTCGATGGGGGTGCCGGTGCCGTCGATTCGCAGATTTTGGGGATCTCCGGTGATCGGTACGACGGCCAGATACAAGTCCGGTGCGAGCCGGCGGTTGAGGCGGAGTTCCGCTTCGCAACACAGCCGGCGTTTGTCCAAGGTGGAAAAGTCGAGAAAGCCGAAATCCACCGGTTTCTTGATTTTGTAAGCGAATGGCCCGGTCAGCAAAACCCAGGAGATATGGGTCTCCCGGATCTCGACGGATTCCGTTGGATGATCGTAAGCGGCGAGGTTTCGTAGCGCCGAGATCAGTTCAGGGTAACGAGAGTCATCCATGCGGTTCCATCTGTAAACGGCCTTTGCTTACTTTGAGCTGCCGTTCGCCCCGGAGGAGCGCCTCGAGTTCCGCTCCGGCCATCGCTTTGCGCCAGCCCTGAAGCAGCTTCGATTGCTCCGGTTCCTCCATTAATTGCTCGAGATCCTTGCGTCCCGCGAGCACCGCCGGATTCAGGGTGTGCTGAGCGGCGCGCAGACGCACCACCGCGGTCAGCACATCGAGCAGCGCTTCCTGCTCGGGCGTCTTTTTGGCCTGGCGCGGTTTGAGGGAAACCGCTGGAGGCGGGCGATGTTTCGCCTCTTCGATGATCCGGCACAGCTGACTGCCGTAACGCTTTAGAGTCCGTTCATCCAGTCCTCGGATCAGTTTGAGGCTATCGGGCGCTGTCGGCATGAGACGTGCGAGATCGAACAAGACTTCGTCCTTAACGAGCCAATTGCGCGGGATGTCCTGCTGGCGCGCATTGTCCTCGCGCCAGGCCGCCAGTGCCTGCAGGACGGCAAGCTGAGATGCGTTCAGCTGATAATGTCCGCCGATGCGCTGCCAGGCTTGTTCGGGAGCATTCTCGTAAAGCTGGGAATTGAGCAGGGCGGCAAAATCGCTTTCGGGCCAGTCCAGACGGTCCAAGGCTTCCAGCTGTCGGCGCAACTTCAAGTAGGCGGTTCCGAGATGAATGACATCGTCGGCCGCATAGCGCAGCTGCGCATCGGTCAAGGGCCTGAGAGACCAGTCGGTGCGCGCATGTCCTTTGCCCAAGGTTACTCCGAGCAGCTCCGCAATCAATCCGGCATAGCTGATTTGTTCGGGCAAGCCGATCAAGGGAGCGGCGATTTGAGTGTCGAAGATCGGTGCCGGCAGCCGTCCCCACAGATGAAAAAAGATTTCCAGGTCCTGTCGTCCGGCATGAAAAACCTTGGTAATGGCCGGATCGAACAACAAGGCCGCTACCGGCTCCAACGATTCGAGCGCGAGCGGATCGATGCAGGCGACCTTGTCCGCTGAGGCGATTTGGAGCAGGCAAAATTTGGGGAAGTAAGTTTTTTCGCGCAGGAACTCGGTGTCCACGGCGAGCCACGGTGCGTTTTTGAGGGCTTCGCAGAAGTCTTGGAGTTGACTGGGCGAATCGATATAGCTGATTTGGGAAAGGGGCGTCATGTCAAAGAGAGTGCTTTTTCAGGTCGTGAAGTTATTATATGGCCTAGGGACGAAGAATACGCTCCCGCCGACGATTTGAGGTGGACGCATGAAGGTGTTGGTGAGTGTAAAGCGCGTGGTGGATTACAACGTGCGCATCCAGGTGAAGCCGGACGGCTCGGGCGTGATGTTGGACGGGGTAAAAATGAGCATGAACCCTTTCGACGAAATCGCCCTGGAAGAGGCGATCCGGCTTAAAGAAGCCGGCAAGGCGACGCAGATCGTAGCCGTTTCGCTCGGGCCGCAAGCAGTGCAGGAGCAGCTCCGTAGCGCCTTGGCGCTGGGCGCCGATCGGGCGATCCATGTGCCGTCGGATATGGCCCCTCAACCCATCAATGCTGCGCGTGCGCTGGCCCTGCTTGCTCGGCGCGAAAATCCCGATTTGATCCTCATGGGTAAGCAGTCCATCGACGATGACTGCAATCAAACTCCGCAGATGCTGGCGGCTTTGCTCGGCTGGCCCCAGGCCACCTTTGCATCCAGAATTGAATTGGCCGACAAGACCGTCACCGTTGCCCGCGAGGTGGACGCCGGGCTCGAATATCTGTCCGTTGACCTTCCCGCGGTGATTTCCGCCGATCTTCGCCTCAATATTCCCCGTTATCCCAAGTTGCCGGACATCATGAAGGCTCGCCGCTTGCCGATCGAAACGGTTACGCCGGAAGACCTGGGCGTGGAGCTCGTTCCAGAGGCCAAGCTGCTTAAAGTCGCGCCTCCGCCGAAGCGCCAGGTCGGCCGGAAAGTGGCTTCGGTTGACGAGCTGGTGGCGGCGCTACGCGAACGAGGGCTGTTATCATGAGCAAGGTATTGGTTGTCGCCGAGCATGACGGCGAAGCACTGAATCCTTCGACTTCGAGAGCGGTCGCTTGTGCGCTCGATCTCGGTCCGGAAGCGGTCGATGTGGCCGTATTCGCCGAGGCGGAGAATAAACCCGTGCAAGCCGCGGCTCGGTTAAATGGTGTGACGCGGGTGCTGCTGGTCGAGCATCCTGCTAACCGGAACCCCGTGGCTGCGGTTCTAGCGCCGCAAATTACGGTTCTGGCCAAGGATTACACCCATGTGCTGGCGCCCGCGACCACATTCGGCAAAGATCTTTTGCCGCGTGTGGCGGCGCTCCTCGGCGTCCCTCAAGTTACCGACGTTATGCGGGTGATCGACCCGAACGTATTCGAGCGGCCCATCTATGCCGGCAATGCGCTGGAAACGGTCGAAGCGCCGCCGGGCATCGTCGTCGCGACCGTGCGTACGGCCTCGTTCAAGCCGGTTCCGGAAACCGGTTCGGCAGCGATCGAGAAAATCAGCGTCGACTTTGACTGGCCTACCCATACACGCTTTCTCCGGATCGAACGCTCATCAGGCGGCGAGCGGCCCGATCTTCAATCGGCCCGCGTGGTGGTGTCCGGAGGGCGGGGCCTCGGAAGCAAGGAGAACTTCGACTTGATCTATGCCCTGGCGGATCGATTGGGCGCCGCAGTCGGTGCCTCGCGGGCGGCCGTGGATGCCGGTTTCGTTCCGAACGACTTGCAGGTGGGGCAGACCGGCAAAATCATCGCTCCCGAGCTTTATCTCGCCTTCGGCATCGCCGGAGCAATCCAGCATTTGGCGGGGATCAAGGATGCGGGAACCATCGTCGCCGTCAATAAAGATCCCGATGCGCCCATTTTCGAGGTCGCGGACATCGGTCTGGTGGGCGACTTGTTCGAAGTGCTGCCGGCATTGCTCGATGCTTTGCCCAAGGACGCATCGTGAATCGGGAAAGCCTGGAGTTCGATGTCGTCATCGTCGGTGCGGGCCCTGCGGGACTTTCCGCCGCCTGCCGTTTGATGCAGCTCGCCAATGACGGCGGAAAGGCGCTCAGAATTTGCGTCGTTGAGAAGGGTGCTGAGGTCGGTGCCCATATCATTTCCGGCGCCGTGTTCGAGCCCACGGCCCTGAACGAACTGTTCCCGGACTGGAAGGAGGAGGGTGCACCCGTCACCGTGGCCGTCGAGCACGACGAGCTGCATTACCTTATGAATGAACGGCGCTCGTTCAAAGCACCCGGTTTTCTAATACCGAAGCCGATGCGCAACGAGGGCAATTACGTGATCAGCCTGGGGCGCTTGTGCCGATGGCTGGCGGAACGGGCCGAGGGCCTCGGAGTCGAGATATTCACGGGATTTGCCGCGGCCGATGTACTTTATGATGACGCGGGCGCGGTAGCCGGCGTGGTTACGGGCGACATGGGTGTCGCCAAGGACGGTTCGAAGAAGCCGAACTATCAGCCCGGCGTGGAATTGCGCGCTCCTTACACGATTTTCGCCGAAGGCTGCCGCGGGCATTTGGGCAAGCGGCTGATGGACCGGTTCGAGTTGCGGCGGGAGACCGATCCGCAGCATTACGGCATTGGCATCAAGGAAATCTGGCGCATCGATCCGTCCCGGCATCGGCTCGGACTGGTAGTCCATACGCTGGGCTGGCCTTTGGACAACGAAACGGAGGGCGGCGGTTTCGTTTACCACGACGAAGACGGATTGGTTTCGCTCGGTCTGATCGTGGCCTTGAACTACCGGAATCCTTTCCTAAACCCTTTCGACGAAATGCAGCGCTGGAAACATCATCCGGTGGTGCGGCAGTTCCTCGAGGGCGGAACCCGAATCAGTTACGGCGCTCGCGCGGTGAACAAAGGCGGATGGCAGTCCGTGCCCAAGCTGTCTTTTCCCGGCGGCGCGATGGCGGGTTGCGACGCCGGATTTCTCAACCCGGTGAAGATCAAGGGCAATCATGCCGCCATGAAAACGGGCATGCTGGCGGCGGAAGCGGTGTTCGAGGCACTTCAAGAAGGCGGAATTCCCGATCTGGATGACCGTTATCGCCAGTCGTGGGTCGCTGAAGAATTGTTCCATGGCCGAAACTTCGGTCCCGCGCTGGCGAAATTCGGGACACTCATGGGAAGCGCGTTCATTTGGATGGACCAGAATATCTTCCATGGAAAGCTGCCGTTTACGCTGCACAATCGCGTTCCCGATCACGCCTCGTTGGATCGGGCCTCCGGCAGCCGTGTCATCGATTATCCGAAACCCGACGGCGTGCTGAGCTTCGACAAGCTGTCCTCGGTTTATCTCTCTAACACCAATCACGAGGAAGATCAGCCGTGCCATCTGGTTCTGACCGATCCGTCCATCCCGATCTCACAGAACCTGCCGCTGTACGACGAACCGGCGCAGCGTTATTGTCCTGCGGCGGTTTATGAAATCGTGGAAGCTCCGGGGCAGGAAGCCCGATTTCAGATCAACGCGCAAAATTGCGTTCACTGCAAAGTGTGCGACATCAAAGATCCGGCGCAGAACATTAACTGGGTGCCGCCAGAAGGGGGTGGGGGACCGAACTACGTAAACATGTGAAAGCAAGGTCGTTCTGCGTGTCGAAGTTTGGATAGTCATACGGTAGCAGAACGCTGTTGAACAAAATCTTCGTACCAGCTGTTTTCCAAGCTTGGCTAAAATAGCCAGCACACGCTTATCTTATTGAAAGTTGCAATGTGTCCGGGTGGCAGATACTCAGTTGTTAAACTAGATTTCTGGGCAGTAAAGTTTAATTGACTTTTGCTTCGGATCTTGGCAAATGTCAGAAAGTTTTACAAATGTACCGAAGTTGTTGCGTGTGTGAGCGAAATCTGTCAAAAAATCAATTTATTGGGACAATCGGCGCGTAAGTTGCATCAGGCTTCTTGATTACAATCAGAAAATTTGTACTAACAATGGCTAAAGATATTCTTCATGAAGAACAGTCTGAGTTGCGGTCATCAACGCAGCAAAAGGAAATTGATCAAACGCGGCGCAATTTAACGAGAATTGGTCTGACCACGCCTGTCCTGATGAGCTTTTCTGGTTATTCGCCGTTGGCTAATGCTTGCGCTACTCCATCCCGGCATGCATCTGGAAACACCAGTCCCCATACAGAGGAGCCGGTTTACTCCTGCAATGGAAAACCGCCTTCCTATTTGGTTAAGTGCGCTTCGTTCAGTTCATGGCCTCTAGGTGGATTGGATGCACCGCAACTACAGATACAAGACAGCAGTGGAAATCCGATCGGTTGTACTGGGGACGGTATTCCTTCATTTGACTCATTTTTTTCATCGGACTCGAATCCTCCCGCTTCAAAGATATCCAGTTTTGGTACAGCGGTGGATACATTTGTTGGCGTAACTACTACTTTTATACCAGTTTTACCAACAAACGGTGCTGAAACGGTAGATCAAACTCGGCTTGCATCGGTATGGGAAGTTCTGGCTTTTCCAGAAAAGCAGCCCAATCCACAAGCTGCCCAGTTCGCCCAATTCATTATCGCGGCAATTTATAACGCGAATGCCGACTCGAAGTATCCAGTTTCGGTAGCTCAAGCAAAAGAGATGTTTGCGAAAGGCCCTTTAACGGAGTATGAGCCCACGCATGGTGTTAAGTGGGGAGTAACGGAAATTATTTCTTATCTCCAAAGCACCATGGGGTTTGTCTAGGGATTAGATGGCTTTGGTATAAATTGCTTTTAATCTTCATGACCTTACGCGTGGTCACTCTTTGTTCGGCGGTCCGCCTGAAGATGTCGCCGCTTTGGCAGGACGAATGTGCGGTGTTCGATGTAGCCAGCTGTAACACTTACGCAGTGTCGAAATTGAGTGCTCAGATCTTGGAAATGCTGCAAGCTGAGAGGGAGCTTAAGACTTCAACTATTCTTGCCGGAATAAACCCAAAAGGTGATCTCGACGAGCAGGATTTGATTCGAGTGCTTGATATCACATTACAAGAATTCCAGCGTCTTGGCCTAATTGAAATAATTGCCAGTTGAGCTTTTTTAACTCCCTCGATGAGACCCTGTCCGCCCAGTTTTCGGATACGGGCATAACTCTAGAACTTGCTCCGTTTATTGTCCGAGTCTATACCGATATTCCGAGCGTTTTAGCCGGCTTACAGCTTTACTACAGCGAGTACCCGGTTTTAGGTTTAAGCGCGTTTGCAGATTTCCACGTATCGCTGCGACGACCTCGATCGTTGTGTCGATGGTTCCGCCCTCAGGTCAGTTTTGAATTCGACGGCACGGTTCCATTCAAGCCTTTGCCTTACGAGCAAGCTTATCCCATGTTCGAATGGGGGCTTAACTGGTGTATAGCGAACCATAGCCATCGGTTTTTGATGATTCATGCAGCGGTCGTTGAGCGGGACGGATGTGCAGCTATTTTGGCGGCTCCTCCGGGTTCGGGCAAAAGTACACTCTGCGCCGCTTTGGTCAGTCGCGGGTGGAGGTTGCTTTCCGATGAATTGGCGCTCATCGATCTGGCAACGCTTCAGATAACGCCTATTCCCCGCCCGATCGGGCTGAAGAATGATTCGATCGAAATTATCCGCCATTTCAATTCTTCGGCAGTGATTGGACCGGTAGTACACGACACCCGCAAAGGGACAGTAACTCACATGAAAGCGCCGACCGATAGCATTCTCCGTTTTCGCGAAACGGCTTGTCCTGCATGGGTCATTTTTCCCCGTTACGAGCGCAACGCTGCCGTTCGGTTGCTGCCTTACTCCAAGGCTCGGACTGCCGTGCGTCTTGCTGAAAACTCATTTAATTACACTTTACTGGGTGAAATAGGCTTTGATGCTTTGATCGGCATAGTCGATCAGGCTGAATGTTATGAATTTACTTACAGCAAGCTGGGTGACGCCATCTCGATATTCGCTGATCTGAAGGCGCCTCCGCTATGTTAGACCCTGTAAAAGCCCCCGCCGTCGCGGCGCTGACACGTACCGAGGCGTTAATCGCCTATTCACTCGGGGAGTGGGATAGTGTTATCCGCCAATGTAGAGCGGCTAAAGTGCTTGCCAAATTGGCCGTTCGCCTTGAAGACTGTGGCTTGCTCGATAGGATTCCGGAGGCTCCCCGCAGACATTTGACGGCTGCGCATCTGGTTGCGAGCCGGCAAAACCAAGCCGTGAATACCGAAGTCGAGCAAATCCAAAAGGCGTTGGCTAAAACTCAGGCTCCGATCATTTTGCTCAAGGGGGCGGCTTACGCGATGGCCGCTCTGCCGACGGCACGGGGCCGTACGTTCGGGGACATCGACATATTGGTGCCGCGCGAGCGATTGGCGGATGTCGAAGCGGCGCTCATGCTACATGGCTGGGTGACCACGCATCATGATGCTTATGACCAGCGTTACTATCGCCGCTGGATGCACGAAATCCCTCCGATGCGGCACATGCGGCGCGGTACCGTTATCGACGTGCATCACGCTATCACGCCGGACACCTCCAGGATTCGTGCCGATTCGCAAAAAATGCTGACAGCGGCGGTGCCGTTGCCGGGGCATGGCAAGCTATTCGTGCTTGCACCTGAGGACATGGTGCTGCACAGCGCAACCCATCTTTTTCTGGAGAGCGAGTTGGATTCGGGGTTAAGAGACCTCGCCGATATCGATAGTCTGATTACTCACTTCTCTACCGCTGACGACAGCTTTTGGAGTCGTCTGATGGAACGAGCCATTGAGGTGGGTCTTACCAGGCCTTTGTTTTACGCCCTTCGGTATACGGAAAAGATACTCGGGACGCGGATTCCACCGTGGGTTCAAGCAAAGGCTATTGCGGGATCGCCAGCGCGGCCCTTGCTCAGTCTGATGGATGCGCTGTTTTTACGGGCACTTCAGCCGAAGCATTCCACAGCCGCCGACCGTTTTACGGGCCTTGCCCGGTGGATGCTTTATGTGCGCGGTCATTGGCTACGCATGCCCTTCTTTTTGCTCATTTATCATCTTGCTCGTAAAGCGTTCGCAGTTGGACAGCCCGAGCAAAGTCCGGATTCGAAGCAAACCCATTAGTGTTTTCTAATGGATGGTTTTGGAGTATGAGTAAGGGAATATTCTAAAGGTGCAAGATGTAATCCAAGGCTAACCCACCAAACACCGCTGCTCCGAACCAATGATTGTTCAGAAACGCTTTAAAGCAGTTGACGGGATCACGCTCCCGGATCAGAAATTGCTGGTAAGCAGCCAGCCCGGCGGCAATCAGGAGTCCTAGAAAATAAAGCATTCCCAGTCCGGATTGCTTTCCTACCGAAAAAAGAATCAACAGTACGAAAGTCTGAAGCATTGCGATCAGCACCCGGTCCAGGTCGCCGAACAGAATGGCGGTGGATTTGACGCCGATTTTGAGGTCGTCCTCCCGATCGACCATGGCGTACATCGTGTCGTAGACCAAGGCCCACAGAATGGTGGCGAAATAAAGCTCCCAGGCGACCCAGGGAATACCGCCCGTCTGGGCTGCGAAAGTCATGGGGACCGCCCAGCCGAAGGCGAGTCCTAGATAGGCTTGCGGCAGATAGGTGTAGCGTTTCATGAAAGGGTAGGATGCGGCAAGGAATGCGCCGGGAACCGATAGCGCGATGGTTACCGGATTGGTGAGCAGAACCAAGCCGAACGACACGAGACACAGCACGACGAACAACCACAGCGCTTCCTTGGGTGTCACTAGGCCGGCGGCGATCGGACGCAATTTGGTGCGCTTCACGTGAGGATCGAAATCGCGGTCGGCATAATCGTTGATGACGCAGCCGGCCGCCCGCATCAGCACGACGCCGGTGACGATGACGACGCTCACCAGAACATCCGGTTTGCCATTTCCGGCGAGCCATAAGGCCCATAAGGCGGGCCAAAGGAGAAGAAAGATGCCGATGGGCTTGTCGAGGCGCATCAACCGCCAGTAAAGCTCGAGGCGTCTGCTTGATAGGCGGAAAGTCGATTGTTCGATCATAGACTTGCTTCTCGCTTCAACACTGAAGGCAGAAAGAACTCGGCGACCAACAAGTTGCCGTGCGCGACGGCATACAATGACCGTCGGCCCCAGATTCGATCAGATAATCGGGTAATGTCGAGTGCATCGGAAAGTTCCGATCGCCATTTTTCCTTTTCGATGACGGCCAGCTGCAGCCCCAATCGTTTCAACTTCGGGTCAGAGAACAGAATTTCTCCCAACGGGCGATTGCCCAGATAGGCCAAATGACGCTGAGTGCCATGGAGAACGGTTGCCGGTATGACGCTGCGTGCCACGACTAATGGCTGCTCGCCGCATTGAAGCAGCACCTCGCGCACCAAGGCGACCCGCGAGGGCCGCAATTTCAGTGTCCGCGATTCTTCGGCAAACGGCCGCAGCCAGCTTTGCCGCAGCACTCGGAGGCGAAAGTCGCCGCCGCAAAGGCCGCGAACTCGGCGGGTCAGTGAACCGCTCTCGAAAAGCCATGAATGGAGCCGGTCGGGGATCTGATTGCGTTGACTGCTTCCGAGTTGAAACCAATCCGGTGCGCGACTGAAAAGTTGGCTGCGTGTCGTCAAGTTGTAGATCTCGAAAATAAACGGCGAATTTTAAAGCGTTTTCATCTTCGGTGTAGGGGCGAATTGTCCGCTGTGATTCCGGTCGAGCCGACCCCGTGCTGTAGGTCGACAATTCTGTTTCGGCCTACGGGCAGGGAATTTGGCTGCATTTTGCGGAGCGAGGCGGGCATTTGCCGATCCACACCGCTCTCCCGAACGCAAAAACGTTCTAAGCCCCGGCATACTGCACCGAGTGGCCGACCCAGCGCTGTATCAGGCGCTCGGCGCGATCGGGGTAATCCCGTAATAGGGCGGCGGCGGTTTGAGCAACGGTCTCCAAGAGGTGTCCGTCGCGCGACAAATCGGCGATGCGGAACTGGACTTGGCCGGTCTGCCGGGTTCCGAGGAGTTCGCCCGGCCCTCGCAATTCCAGGTCTTTCTCGGCGATGACGAAGCCGTCGTCCGAGTCCCGCAGGATGCCCAAGCGCTGCTTGGCGGTTTCCGACAAAGGCGGCTGATACAGCAATACGCAGTGGGCTTCGCCGGGGCCGCGTCCGACCCGGCCGCGCAATTGGTGCAACTGGGCCAGTCCCAGGCGCTCCGCATTCTCGATGATCATCAGGCTGGCGTTCGGAACGTCTACGCCGACTTCGATGACAGTAGTGGCCACCAGCAAGTCGAAATGTCCTTCTTTGAAAGCCAGCATGACGGCTTCCTTTTCGGCGGGCTTCAAACGCCCGTGTATCAGCGCGACGCGCACATCCGGAAGGGCTTCGGCCAAAACGACGGCGGTCTTTTCCGCCGCTTCGCATTGCAAGGCTTCGGATTCCTCGATCAGCGTGCAAACCCAGTACACCTGTCTGCCCTTGGACACCCAATCGGTGATGCGAGCGATGATGTCCGCCCGGCGACTAGTCGGGACGACTACGGTCTTGACGGGTGTCCGTCCGGGCGGGCGCTCGTCGATAACCGAAAGATCGAGATCGGCGTAACCGAGCATGGCCAAGGTTCGGGGAATCGGCGTGGCGGTCATGATGAGCTGATGCGGATACAGGCCATCCTGCAGGCCTTTCTCGCGGAGCGCCAGCCGCTGATGTACGCCGAACCGGTGCTGTTCGTCGATGATGACGAGTCCGAGACGACTAAACGCCACTTGCTCCTGAAACAGGGCATGGGTGCCGATGACGATACCGGCCGCGCCGCGGCTTATCGCCTCAAGCTCCGCCTTTCGGGCTTCGCCCTTAAGACGTCCGGACAAGAACGCGATCTGAATGCCGAAGGGTTCGAGCCATTGCCGAAAGCTCCGGAAATGCTGCTCGGCCAAAAGCTCGGTGGGAGCCATGATCCCGACCTGATAGTTGGACGACAGCGCGGTCAGCGCGGCATGGGCCGCCACAACGGTTTTGCCCGAGCCGACGTCGCCCTGAACCAAACGCATCATGGGACGGCTGGAGGATAAATCGGCCTCGATCTCGGCAATCACGCGCTTCTGGGCGGAAGTCAGGGAAAACGGCAGACTGCGCAGAAACCGGTCTGCCGCCTCCCGGTTGATCGTCATGGCCGGAGCTCGATGGGCCTGCATCTTGGCCCGGAAGCGGCCGAGGCTCAGATGGTGGCTTAGAAGCTCTTCGAAAGCGAGACGCGAGCGGGCGACGGCCAGTTGCGGGGACGCCTCACCGAAGCCGGCAGGGGGTTGATGCAGTAGTCGAAGCGCGTTCTGGAGCCGCAATCGGCTTGCGGGAGGCGCCAATGATTCGGGCAATAAATCCGGAAGCCGGATTTCGTCGACCATCGACAAGGCTTGTGCAGTCAGCCGGCGAATGGCTTTCTGACGGATGCCTTCGGTCAAGGGATAAACCGGCGTCAGCGCTTGCTCCGAAACATCGGCTTCCGTGTCGTCGATCAGCTTGTAATCGGGATGGGTCATTTCCAGACCGGCGTAGCCCGTCCGCACTTCGCCGTAGCAGCTGAGCCGTTTGCCGCGGATCAGCTGCTCGCGCTGCTTGGCCGTGTAATGGAAAAAGCGCAGATCGAGAAAGCCGGTGCCGTCGCCGATCCGAACAATCAGCGAGCGACGGCCTTTGGGAAGGATTTCCGCGAGTTCGACCCGGCCTTCCACCAGCATATGATCGCCGGGTTTCAGCTGACCGATGGCGGTGACGTGCGTCCGGTCCTCATAACGCAGCGGCAGGTGGAAGAGCAGATCGCCGATGGTCGAAATGCCCAGCTTTTCCAGCCGCTTGAGGGTTTGTGTTCCCGCCCCCTTGAGGGTGGCTACCGGAAGCTCGTCGAGAGAGCGGTTTTGCGAAGCCAAATAGTCGCAGGGCGCCTACTTCGCCAAAACCATGATCGCGTCCATTTCGACTCCGGCGCCCCGCGGCAGAGAGGCCACGCCGATGGCCGCACGGGCAGGGTAGGGTTCGGCGAAGTATTCCGCCATGATTTCGTTTACCAGCGGAAAATGGGCGAGATCGGTCAGAAAAACATTGAGCTTGACGACATCTCGGAGGCTGCCTCCGGCGGCCTCGGCCACGGCTTTAAGGTTGTCGAACACGCGGCGGATCTGCACGTCCATGCCGCCCTCGACCAAGGTCATAGTGCCGGGATCCAGAGGGATTTGACCGGAGAGATAAACCGTGTCGCCGACTTTTACGGCCTGAGAGTAGGTGCCGATCGCTTTGGGAGCCTGGTCAGTCTGAATAATTTGTTTTGCCATGGTTTTGTTTCTTTCTAAGTTCTGACTTTACGCGGGAGATTTTCAAAACGACCGATAATTTTCGCAGTTCTCGCATGACGGTGGCGAGATGTACGCGATCCTTGACCATCAAGGTAATGATGTCGGTGGAAATCTGGCTGTCCTGGTTAGTGATCTGGACGTTTTCGATGTTGGCGCGCATGCGGGAGATGGTGGAAGCCACTTTCGCCAGGGTGCCCACCTGGTTCATCAGTTCTAGGCGGATGACTGCCGGGAAATCGCCGCTGGCTTGTTTGTCCCAGTCCACGTCCAGCCAGTTCATGTGTTTTTTTCTAAGTTCCGAGACGTTCTTGCACTCGGTGAGGTGAACGACGATGCCTTTGCCTGGATTGAAGAATCCGACGATGGGATCGCCCGGTATCGGGCGGCAGCACTTGGCCAGATTGACCACCATGCCTTCCGTGCCTTTGATGATGAGGGGCGATAACGCGGGCAGGTTTTCTTCCGTAGCGGCCGTGTCCGATTTGGCGTCGCCTTGACCTATCTGCCGGACGACCAGGAACGGCAGGCGGTTGCCGAGACCGATATCTTCCAGCAAGGCGTCGAGAGAGGGTAGATCAAGCACCTTCAGCAGTTCGTCGATCCGTTCTCGGGGGATGTCTTCGAAACGCAGGTGTTGGGTATCGAATTCCTTTTCCAGCAGGCGCTTGCCCAGGGCAACCGCTTCCTGTTTCTTGAAGTTTCGGAGATAGCTGCGAATGGCCGCGCGCGCTTTTGCGGTGACGACGAAATTGAGCCACAAGGGATTCGGCCGGGCCCAGGGCGCCGTGATGATCTCGACGGTCTGGCCGTTCTCGAGAACGGTCTGCAGCGGCGCGAGTACTCGATCGATACGGGCGGATACGCAGGTATTGCCGATATCGGTGTGCACGGCGTAAGCAAAGTCGACGATGGTGGCTCCGCGTGGAAGCTTGGTAATCTTGCCCTTCGGGGTGAAAACGTAAACTTCCTGCTGGAACAGATCAACCTTCAGATTGTCCAGGAATTCCATCGAGTCGCCGGCGCTCTTCTGGATTTCCAGAAGATCTCTCAGCCATTCATGAGCGCGGGCCTGGCTCGTCGAAGTCTGTTCGTGCTCGCTCTTGTAGAGCCAGTGTGCCGCGATGCCGGATTCGGCCAGATGGTGCATGGCGCGAGTGCGGATCTGAATTTCCAGCGGCTGGCCGTAAGGCCCGACCAGTACCGTGTGCAGCGATTGATAGCCGTTGGCCTTGGGCACCGCGATGTAATCCTTGAATCGGCCCGGCACCGGCTTGTAGAGGTTGTGAACTATCCCTAAGGCCCGGTAACAGTCGTCCACTTGATCCGCGATGATGCGGAAGGCATAAACGTCATAGACGCCGGAAAAGGACACGTGCTTGTTTCGCATCTTTTGATAGAGGCTATAAAGATGCTTCTCTCGCCCGATCACTTCGCAGTTGATCAGTCCGGCGTCCTGCAATCGTTTCGTGATGGCCGACTCGATGATCGCCACCACCTCTTTCCGGTTGCCGCGAGCCTTTTTTACCGATTGTTCCAGCACGCGGTAGCGCACCGGATACATGGCGGCGAATCCCAGCTCTTCCAATTCCAGCCGCATTTCGTTCATGCCTAGGCGGTTGGCGATAGGCGCGTAGATATCCAAGGTCTCGCGGGCGATACGCCTTCGCCGCGTCGGAGACATAATGCCGAGGGTGCGCATGTTGTGGAGCCGGTCCGCCAGTTTGACCATGATCACGCGGAGATCCCTGACCATCGCCAGCACCATCTTGCGGACATTCTGCGCCTGTGCCTCGGCCCGCGACTTGCAATCGAGCTGGGTCAGCTTGCTGACGCCGTCGACCAGTTCGGCGACTTCGTCTCCGAATTGTTCGCGCAATTGCTCCTTGGTGACCGGCGTGTCCTCGATGACGTCATGCAGAATGGCCGCCATGATGCCCTTCGCGTCCATGCGCATCTCGGCAAGGATGATGGCGACCGACAAAGGATGGCAGACGTACGGTTCGCCGGTTAGTCGAAATTGACCCTCATGTGCGGAAAGGGCGAGTTGGTAGGCGCGGTAAATGTCCTCAACCTGAGCTTCATCGAGATAGGTCGAAACGATGCTGCAAAGCCTACGAATGAGTTTCTCATTCGGCAGCTCGGTCACTTCTTTCGGAAGAAGCTGGTTCATGGCAGCCCGCGTGTGTGTATCAGCCCTTCGGCGTCCAACAACCCCGATGCGGCCTATTCGAAATCATCCTCTTCGAGGTTGTTCAGCCCTGCGCCATGCGCGGTAGGCAGCGGCGGACGCTCGATGGCGAACCGCTCCTGCTTGGCGGCTGCGGTGAGATAGTCGCGGGTGATCAAGCCCGCAGCAATTTCCCGAAGCGCTACCACGGTCGATTTATCGTTTTCCCAGGGCAGCTTGGCATCGTCCGGGTGCCGAGACAGTTGACGGGCTCGCTTGGTCGCCAACAAAACGAGCTGAAAACGGTTGTCGACGTGTTCCAGACAGTCTTCGACGGTTACTCTTGCCATACTTACTAAATCCTCGATTTGGAGTCGATTGAGTGAAAAAGATTAATAAAAACAAATAGTTTATTGGGTATTTTTACCCGAAAGCCGGGGTTTTGTACAGAACGCCTGCTATTGCAAAGTGAAATCCAGTTTGTCTGGCGTGTAGTCGAAGGGCTCCATACTCCAGACCGCTAATGCGGCTAGAAGGTTCAGATTGCCAAAAAATAAGGCGCGAAGGACAGCGCCGAGTGCTGTCCTTCGCGCCGCAGAATCGAAGAACTATTTGGCTCGTTCTTCCAGCATCGCGACGGCAGGCAGCGTTTTCCCTTCCAAGAATTCCAGGAAAGCGCCGCCACCGGTCGAGGTATACGACACCCGATCGCCGATCCCGTACTTTTCGATGGCCGCGAGCGTGTCGCCGCCGCCGGCGATGGAGAAGCCGCCGGCTTCTGCAATGGCCATCGCTACGGTGCGGGTGCCCTCACCGAATTGATCGATTTCGAACACGCCGACCGGTCCATTCCAGACAATGGTACCGGCCGCTTTGATCATCTCGGCATAACGGGTTGCAGTTTCCGGCCCGATATCGAGGATCATGTCGTCATCGGCCACTTCGCTAACCTTTTTGATCGTGGCCGCCGCCGATTCGGAGAATTCTTTCGCGCAGACGACATCGGTCGGCACCGGAATCTCCGCGCCTTCGGCTTTCGCTTGCTCCATCAAGCGTTTGGCTTCAGGAATCAGATCGGCCTCATGCAAAGATTTGCCCACCGGGTGGCCTGCCGCGGCGATGAATGTGTTGGCGATGCCGCCGCCGACGATGAGTTGGTCTACTTTGGTCGCCAACGCATCGAGCACCGTCAGCTTGGTGGACACCTTGGAGCCGCCGACGATCGCCAAAAGCGGGCGTTCCGGGTTTTCCAGAGCCTTGCTCAGCGCGTCGAGCTCTGCGGCGAGCAGGATGCCGGCACAGGTTTCGGGCGCAAAACGGCCAACGCCATGGGTGGAGGCTTCGGCGCGGTGCGCGGTCCCGAAGGCATCCATCACGTATATGTCGCAAAGCGCGGCCATTTTCTTGGCCAATGCTTCATCGTCTTTCTTTTCGCCCTTGTTGAAGCGGACGTTTTCGCACAAGACGACTTCGCGTGGGTACATATCGACGCCATTTAGCCAGTCTTTCACCAGGGGGACTTTGCGGCCGAGCAGCCAGGTCAGGCGGTTGGCCACGGGTTTCAGCGAGAACTCATCGGCGTATTCGCCCTCGGTCGGCCGTCCCAGATGGGACATGACCATGACTTTGGCGCCAGCTCTCAAGCAGTGCTCGATCGTGGGCAAACTGGCGCGGATGCGGGTGTCGCTGGTGACTTTGCCGTTCTTGACGGGAACGTTCAGGTCCGCTCGGATCAGAATGCGCTTGCCGGCGAGATCGAGATCGGTGATTCGCTTGAAAGCGAGAGGCTTCTTTTTAGCGACCTTTTTGGCGGTTTTCTTAGGCGTCGGTTTCGGTACCTGCTCCTGCTCCCGCCATTTGATCGAGCAGCCCATGCTCGGAATTTGTGTCTCCGGGCCCTTGCCGGTCTCCGCGATCTGTTTCATGGCATCGAACAGCTCACGCCTAACGTCCGGCGGGGCGGTTTCCTTGCGGCTGGCGTCCAGCCGTCCGCGGTACTGCAATTCGAGATCCTTGTTATAGCCGAAGAAATCCGGCGTGCAGACGGCCCCGTACGCTTTGGCCACTTCCTGAGTCTCATCGTACAAGTACGGAAAGGGATAGCCGAACTGCTCCGCAACGATTTTCATGTTTTCGAAGGAGTCTTCAGGGTAATCGGTCGGATCGTTGGACATGATGGCCACGGCGTTGATGCCGTGTTCCTTGAGCTCTTTGACGTCCCGCACGATGCGTTCCTGCACGGCCTTCACATAGGGGCAGTGATTGCAGATGAACATCACCAAAAGGCCGTTGGGTCCCTTGCACTTTTCCAGCGTCCAGATTTGCCCATCCACGCCAGGCAGAGCGAAATCAACTGCCTTTTTACCGAGTTCACCGACTGGGGTTTCTGTGCGCGCCATGAAGATCTTCCTTCTTATCAGTTATAAGTGAAAATCGATGAAAATGGCTCAAATCATAACAATCGAACCGAGTTCTGGGGAAGCCATACGATCCTTTTTGAGATTTCGAACTGTTTAACCGCGTTTTTAAAGCCAGGCGCCGACAAGCAGGAGTGCACCCAACGCGCCGGTGATCCCGGTGATGGGCAGCGAGGCGGCCGAGCCGAATAAGACTGCCGCGCTGATAAGAAGGACTCCGCCGGTGATTCCAGTCAGCGTACGTCGCTGGTTCTGTTTTATTTCCCGATGGATTTGTTCGAGTTCCCGCGACTGAAACGTCACCGTCAGCTTTCCGTTGGCCGCATTTTCCAGCGTTCTATGGATCAGCATCGGCATTTCGGGCCAGTTTTCCGCCCATTCGGGAAGTTGCGACCGTATTTTCCTGAGGCTCGCTTTAGGCCCCATTTCGTCTTTGTACCACCGCTCCAGAAACGGTTTGGCGGTCTGCCAAAGGTCGAGGTCGGGGTAGAGGTCGCGGCCGAGTCCTTCGATATTGAGTAGGGTTTTCTGGAGCAGCACCAGTTGCGGCTGTACTTCCATGTCGAAGCGGCGGGCCACCTGGAACAGCCGCAATAGCAAATGGCCGTAGGAGATGTCCTTCAAAGGCTTCTCGAAGATCGGTTCGCTCACAGCGCGTATGGCGGACTCGAATTCCTCGACACGGGTGGTTTTGGGAATCCATCCCGATTCGATGTGCATTTCCGCAACACGGCGGTAGTCGCGGTTGAAAAAGCCCAGGAGATTTTCGGCGACGTAACGCTTGTCCTCCCGGGAAATGCTCCCGACGATGCCAAAATCGACGGCGATGTATTGGGCAGCCGGCGTGACGAAGATATTGCCGGGATGCATGTCCGCATGGAAGAAGCTGTCCCTGAGCACCTGCGTGAAGAAGATTTCCACGCCTCGTTCCGCCAGGAGCTTCAAATCGACGCCTTCGCGCTTCAGGGTTTCGACGTCGCCGACCGGAATGCCGGCGATGCGTTCCATGACCATGACCTGCCGTCGCGTGTACGGCCAGTAGACCTTAGGGATGTAAAGTACCTCGGACGCTTCGAAACGGCGCCGCATCTCGGCGGCATTGGCCGCTTCGCGAACCAGATCGAGTTCGTCCAAAATGATCTTTTCGAATTCGGCGACAACCTCGATCGGCCGAAGACGCCGGGCGTCGCTCCAGAAGCGTTGAGCGAGCCGGGCCAGCTCATACAACAGGGCAATATCCGAGCGGATCTGTTTGTCGATACCGGGCCGAAGCACTTTGACCACTACATCCTGTCCGTCGTGCAGCCGCGCAGCATGAACCTGCGCCACCGAAGCCGAGGCGAGCGGCGTTTCGTCGAATTCGGCGAACACCTGGGTGACCGGCTGTCCCAAGGTTTGTTCGACGATGGCCTTGGCCTCGCTGCCGGGGAAAGCCGGCACGCGGTCCTGAAGCTTGATCAATTCTTCGGCGATGTCGTCCGGCAAGAGATCCCTGCGGGTGGACAGGGTTTGACCGAATTTGACGAAAATGGGCCCCAGGTCTTCGAGTGCTCGGCGGATTCGCACGCCGCGCGGTTCGTCTTTGGAGCCCAGCCAATAATTCGGGGACAGGGTGCCGACGAAGCGGATCGGCCGGAACAGGTGAGTGGCCAGCACCAATTCGTCCAGGCCGTGACGCACCAGCACCCGTTGAATGTGCAGCAAGCGCCGGATCAGTTTCGGTCGGATCACGGGAGGGATGTTCCTACGCAGCGGATTTGGGAGATGAGGAATCGGATTGCAGCAAGCGCCGAAGCCGTTCTACTCGGGCTTCGAGGCGGTCGAAATCGGCACGCAAGCGGTCGACCTCGGCGTAAAAGGCATCAGCTTCGAACTGCGCCGGCAATTCGCGGCTTTCTTCTTGCCAATATTCCGCGAGATCGAGTCTTAAGGTTTTTAGAGAATCTTTGGTCCAACCGAATCCCGAGCGGACGAAGTCGAAGCAGGTGGAGGCGAAGGCCCGGCCCGTATACTGGGCGAGATGGATCTCCCAGTCGACTTCCAGTTTCTCGAACAGCGCCTGAAAGCGGCGCGCCGTATCCATGTCGCCGTCGATCTCGACGGCGCCGGAAGAGAGGAGTTGCCGGGCCGATTCGCCGAACCTCATCTTGGCAAAGGCCGGAATCGAACCGGCCAGGGTGACGTCCGGTCGGCCGCCGAAATCGGTGAGAATCTGGATGCCCGAATCGGCTGGACAGAAATAAATCGAAACGTCAAAAGGACGCAGCCGAAGCTCGATGACTTTGCCCGTGATCGGGGCCAGCAGTTCTCCGTTGCCGGCATTCAAGCTCAAGTAATGCGCGACTGCACGCTCCAGCGTCTCGGCAAGAATACCGGCTAACACCGGATGACGAGCCGTCACGGTCAGACCTTATAGCCCCGGTGAACGGCGACGACGCCGTGGGTCAGGTTGAAGTATTCGCAGCGTTCGAAGCCCGCTTCGAGCATCATCTGCTTGAGCTTTTCCTGATTGGGGTGCATCCGGATGGATTCGGCCAGATATTGATAGCTTTCGGCGTCGTTCGCGATGAATTTGCCGAGCATCGGCAGGACTTTGAACGAGTAAAGATCGTAGACTTTTTTGAAGAGATCCCCCTGCGCTTCGGAGAACTCCAGAATGATCGCCCGCCCGCCCGGCTTCAATACGCGGTGAATCGAGCGAAGCGCGGCCTCCTTGTGGGTTACGTTGCGGAGACCGAATGCGATGCAGACGCAATCGAAATGGTTGTCCGGGAACGGCAGCTTTTCGGCGTCGATCTGGGCATAGCTGACGTTGTCGACCACGCCCTCGTCGATCAGCCGGTCGCGGCCCCGCTTGAGCATCTCGGCATTGATGTCGGACAGAATGACACGGCCGTTCGGACCGACCCGCTTCTGGAAAAGCGACGTCATATCCCCGGTGCCGCCCGCCAGATCCAGAACCTTTTCGCCGTTGCGCACGTGGCTCAACTGCAGAGCAATTCGCTTCCAAATCCGATGAATACCCAAAGACATGAGGTCGTTCATAACGTCGTATTTGCCCGCGACCGAGTCAAATACGGCTTTGACCATTCTGGCCTTTTCACCCGCGGGAACCTCACGGAAGCCGAAGTGGGTAGTTTTTTGATCGTTCATTCGTTAATGGCCGGATAGTTTATGATGATCGCTTGGGCGATATGTTCGCTGATGTCGTTGTGTCTCGGCACGGGTTTGGATTGTTTGCGTGTCGACCTATATCGACATCTTCGTGCGTTTATGGGCTCCGAGGTGCCGCGGCTCGACGCTGGTACCCTGCTTGCTCGAGCTTTTTCAAATACTCGTTCCAAAGTTCCGCCTGATGAAGGCCCAGATTGTACAGCATCTCCCAAGTGTAAATCCCGGTATCGTGGCCATCGCTGAAACTCGGGGCGATGGCGTAATTGCCCACCGTCCGGATCGCCGTGATGGTGACGTCTTCTTTTCCGAGTTGCAGAACCTCCTGACCGGGGCCATGGCCCCGAACCTCGGCGGACGGCGAGTAAGCGCGCAGATATTCGCAGGGCAGCTCGAAGCGGGCACCATCTTCAAACGCGATTTCGAGAACCCGCGACTTTTGATGGAGCTTGATCTCGGTGGGTTGAGGCGCAGCCATGGTTGGATCGCCGGTTAAAGGATGTAGCGGCTCAAGTCTTCGTCCTGCGCCAGTTCGGATAAATACCGGTCGACATACTGGGCGTCGATGACCACGGATTTGCCGGCATGATCCGGCGCTTCGTAAGAGATCGTTTCCAGAAGCCGTTCCAGTACCGTGTGCAGCCGTCGGGCACCGATATTCTCGGTGCGCTCGTTGACTTCCCAACTGATCTCGGCGATGCGGGCAATACCGTCCTGAGTGAACTCCAGTTCGACGCCTTCGGTGGCCAGCAAGGCGGCGTACTGTTCGGTCAAGGAACTGGCCGGTTCGGTCAGAATGCGGATGAAATCTTCCACCGTCAGGGCGTTCAGTTCCACGCGAATGGGCAATCGGCCCTGAAGTTCCGGAATGAGGTCGGAGGGCTTGGAAAGGTGGAATGCGCCGGAGGCGATGAATAGGATGTGGTCGGTCCGGACCATGCCGTATTTGGTGCTCACGGTGGAGCCTTCCACCAAAGGCAGCAGGTCGCGCTGTACGCCTTCGCGGGACACGTCCGGGCCGCCGTACTCGCCGCGCTTGCAGATCTTGTCGATCTCGTCGATGAACACGATGCCGTTCTGCTCCACCGATTCGACGGCGCGCAGCTTGATGTCCTCCTCGTTGATCATTTTGGCCGATTCTTCCTCGCGAAGGAGTTTGATCGCATCTTTGACCCGTAACTTTCGGGTGCGCGTACGTCCGGTGTGCAGGTTCTGAAACAGGCTCTGGAGCTGATTGCTCATTTCTTCCATGCCGGGCGGCGCCATGATTTCCACGCCGATCGGCGAGGCGCTGACTTCGATCTCGATTTCTTTGTCGTCGAGTTCGCCGTTACGAAGTTTTTGCCGGAACTTCTGCCGCGTCGCCGACTCCGGAGCCTGTTCCTCTCCGCCCCAGCCCGAGGCGCTTGGCAGCAAAGCGTTCAAAATCCGTTCTTCGGCCGATTCTTCGGCACGGGTTCGTACCTTCGCCATTTCGGTTTGGCGCGTCATTTTTACCGCAGCGTCGACCAGATCGCGGACGATGGATTCCACATCGCGCCCGACATAGCCGACCTCGGTGAACTTGGTCGCTTCCACCTTGATGAACGGCGCATTGGCGAGTCGCGCAAGGCGGCGGGCGATTTCGGTCTTGCCGACGCCGGTCGGACCGATCATGAGGATATTCTTGGGCGTGATCTCTTCGCGGAGAGCGGGTTCGATCTGCATGCGCCGCCAGCGGTTGCGCAGGGCGATGGCGACCGCGCGTTTAGCGGCGGCTTGACCGACGATGTGTTTGTCCAGTTCGTGGACGATTTCTCGAGGAGTCATGTGCGTCATGGGTGTTCGTGCAGTTCCCGTTGCATATCCAGTTCTTCGATGACCAGATTGCGATTGGTGTAAATGCAGATGTCGGCAGCAATTTGCAGCGACTTTTCGACGATGTCGAGAGCGCCTAATTCGGTATTCTCCAGCAGCGCGCGAGCGGCGGCCTGTGCGAAAGGCCCACCGGAGCCGATGGCGATAAGGCCGTTTTCGGGTTCGATGACATCACCGTTGCCGGAAATAATCAATGAAGCTTTTGAATCGGCGATCGCGAGCAAGGCCTCGAGTCGGCGCAGCATTCGGTCGGTGCGCCAGTCTTTTACGAGTTCGACGGCCGCTTTGGTGAGGTTGCCGCGCTGTTTTTCCAATTGACCTTCGAAGCGCTCGAATAAGGTGAACGCATCGGCCGTCGCGCCGGCGAAACCCGCGAGCACGCGGCCATGATAGAGCCGGCGGACCTTGCGGGCATTGCCTTTCATGACGGTATTGCCCATAGTCACCTGGCCGTCGCCGCCGATGACTACTTTGTCGCCGCGGCGGACGGACACGATGGTAGTGCCGTGAAACTGTTCCACAACCTTGCCTGTTTAGCTAAAACCGCCATTGTACACCATCCCGCTCACCGGGACTGCCGACCGAAATGGATGCTTGGTTTTTTAGATTCTGCAAAGGACGGAATCGTGCGAGATAATGACCAACTATTTTTTGCTTTCAATGATGGTTATGAGCCAGTTACCTTCGATACGTCTCAAGAAAAATGAAGAACGACGCTTGCGTGGGGGGCATTCATGGATTTTCAGCAACGAGGTGGATATCTCGACGACCCCGCTCAAGACGTTCGGGGCGGGTGACCTGGCGGTTGTAGAGAGCTCCCGCGGGCAAGCCTTGGGCATCGCTTACGTCAATCCGGCGTCGCTGATTTGCGCCCGTCTGTTGACTCGGGACGTGTACGCCGAGATCGATCAATCCTTCTTTGAACGACGTTTTAAACGTGCGCTGCGGTTGCGCGAGCATGTGTTTCCCAACCCTTTTTATCGTCTAGTATATGGAGAAAGCGACGGAATGCCGGGGACGGTGGTCGATCGCTTCGGCGATGTGTTCGTGGTGCAGACGAATACGGCCGGCATGGAAAAACTTCAGGCACCCCTGACGGCTGCAATAGAGGCTCTATTTGGCCCTAGAGCTATCGTTGTAAAAAACACGTCCAGTCTCAGGGCCTTGGAAGGACTCGAGACTTACTCGCGGATCGTCAACGGCGCTCTGGATGAACCGGTCGAAATCGAAGAAAACGGTGCGCGATTTCTGGTTGATCCGATCGGCGGTCAGAAGACCGGTTGGTTTTTCGATCATCGCGAGAGTCGGGCCGTGCTCGCGAAGCTTTCGCGCGGTCTGCGCGTACTCGATCTTTTTTCTTACACCGGGGCGTGGGGCGTACAGGCGGCGGTGTCTGGAGCGGAAACGGTCGATTGCGTGGACGGCTCCGAGGCTGCTTTGGACTTGGCGGCGGAGAACGGTCGACGCAATGGCGTCGCAGAAAAAATGCGGTTCGTCAAGGACGACGTGTTCGAATTCTTGAAGCGAGCGCGGGAGGAACGGCTGCGCTACGACGTCATCGTGCTCGACCCCCCGGCTCTGATCAAGCGCAAGAAAGATGTCAGCCAAGGCGTCGAAGCCTACCGCCGGCTGAATCAAGGCGCGATACAGGTAATGGCTCCGGGCGGCATCCTGGTATCCGCATCGTGTTCATTTCACTTGCAGCGGGAGACTCTGCACGATCTGTTGCGGGCTACGGCGAGGAGTTTGGATCGCCATTTGGTCTTTTTCGGGCGCGGTGGACAAGCAGCGGATCATCCCGTGCACCCGGCTATCCCAGAGACCGACTATCTGAAGACCTTTTTTTGCTACGTCGGCGAGAACTTATGAGCCCGGTGTCGGTGTGGAGAGTATCGGGTTAGGCGGGCTATGTTCGACGGAAACCTGACTGGGTTGCGTCAGCAGGCGGCTGAGGAATTTCCGGCCGGACGCGGTGCCGAACAGCCCGCCTAGGGCCAGCGCCGTCAGAAATAGCGTTATCGCAACGGTAACCGGGAGTGTGACGGCGAATTCGAAACGCCGTTTTTTCCTCGGATTCTCATCCGCGGTTCGCGCTGCGGATTCGGCGGTTTCCATGACGGCGAGCCGGGTCCGGGCTGATTGAAGCGCTTCCCTGAGCTGATTTCTTTCCTCCTCCATGTCGCGGAGTCTAGTTTGCATCCCCATCAGTTCGTCGGCGTGCTGGCGGCGCGCTGCGTCCAACTCGTTGCGCAACGCCGTCTTATCGGCCGTGGCGCCATGCTCGATGACACCGCCCGGATTATTTTCCGCGCCAATGTTTTTGGTCTGTTCCGTCAGGAGATGCTCATAATTTTCCTGCAAGGATCGCAGTGCGGTCTCTCTATCGTTCGCTAATTCGCGAACCTGCTCTAGCTCCGTTTTTAGCGCATGTGCTTTAGAAGTTGCTTCTGCCGCTGCGGTTTCGGATGCCGCCAAACGCTGGGCGAGATCTCTTTCCCGCGAAAGACCTTCCTGTATCGTCGCTTCGAGTTCCAATAGCCGGTGCTTTAATGCTGTTAGTTGCGCTTCCGGATTGCCGTTTTTCAGAACGACGGGCTGCATCGGTTCCGTTCCGCTTTGGTTTTCCTCCCGCTCGGCGGGGATTAACGTATTCAATGTCGATGCGTGATCCGTTGGAGAGCATGGAATGGTCGATTCGCTCTCTTGAAACGTCGAGTTCTCCAGTGCGGGCGCATTGAAAGCGTTTCGCGTTTTTTCCGGATCTTCGGTCTGACCGGCTTTATCGTCATCCACGTCGTCCGGATCGGACGAGAGTTCTTCTTGTTGGCCCAGATCTTCGATAACGTCGCCGGCAATCGGCGCGGTGGTCAGATTCGGCATCACCATCTTCGGCTTCGAGTAAGCCGTGGTGGCCAACGAGCTGGAGGGTACCGACTTTGGAATCTCGACGACCAAGTAATCTCGGGGCATGCTGCCGATGCCGCCAGTCAGGACATGAGCCTCGAAGCTGTAGCGCATCAGCAAGAAGGCGGCAGCCTCGCTGAGCCGGCCGTCTTCGCAAACCAAGAGGTACTCGCTTTGCCGATTCAGGGTCGGAAGCATCACCCGCAATGAAAAGAAAGGAATATTGAGGCTTCCCGGCAAGTGGCCCTGCTCGTAACTATCCGGCGAGCGGACATCCAGCCACACCGCATCCCGGCTTGCCATTCTTTGGGCAGTTTCCATATCCACATGAGAGATCACCGGTGCCTTGAGCAACTTGATAAAATTGGCTTTGTCCAGCCTCAGCAGAACACCGTCAGTCAACATGGTGACCGTCACATTGCGCGGATCCCCGGAAATCAGGGAATCTTCGCCGAAGGTATCGCTGGTTCTCAGTGTGGCCAGTTTGATCTCTTTAGCTAGCCGCGAGGGCTTGCGCGTCAGCGCGCAACGTCCCTTCTTGATGATGTAGTAAAAGTCGCCGGGATCGCCTTGGCGGCAGATCACATCGCCCGCTTTGACCTCTATTTCTTCGAGGCTGCGGAGAATCGCCTGTATGTTGGCCGGAGACAAACGTTGGAAGATCGGCGACTTGAGTAACGCGGTCATCCAGTCGCGTGTGGTTTCTTCAGGAATGTCGCTGACCTTATACGTCGATAGTCCCCGGTTGAGTTCCTCCGGCTGGCTTATGATCTCCGGATTGATTCGGACGTATCTGACGGTGTCCTTCGCGACGGCGGAAACTTTGCGCGGAATCTGATGAGCCAGGGCAAATCGAGCCGTGTCCGTTCCACCGCAGATCAAATCCATTTCGACGCCTCCCGCTTGCAGCGAGATCGTGCCGCTCAACAGGTACACGAATTCGGTCTTCGTTTCTCCTTGCCGAAAGAGGACAGAACCTCTCGGCGTTTCTTCGATTCGGATTTGCGAGCAGAGTTGCTCGAATCGGTTGTCCGGGAGCGTATTGAGTGGAATTAGGCGGCGCAATTCCTGTGCATCAGAGGCGCTCAAGGCAGGGAGCATATTCGTGTGGCTAGAGTATTCCGATTTATGGACTTGGAGCTTGATCGTTTCCGGCATCCGGGCCGATAGCGTTGTTCGGTTTTCCTGCGCTTCCATATAATAGACCATCCCTCCGCAAGCACTTTGTGATGTCTATCAATTATCGATGGCCGAGATCGCGGCCATTCAACCTTCTTGAAACGACCGAGGTATAACTAATGAGCAATAGTCGTCGATTGCTTCCGCTTATTTTGGCCGGTTTGCTGTTTTTCTTGGATGCCGCATCTGCGGTCTGGCCGACTAGCGTGGATGGCCAGCCTTTGCCCAGCCTTTCGCCTATGCTGAAGAAAGCAACGCCGGCCGTGGTGAATATTTCGACGCGGACGCAAATTCAGGAAGCCGAGCATCCGCTGCTGCGCGACCCGTTCTTTCGCTATTTTTTCGACATTCCGAATCAACCCCGCCGTCGCGAAACCTCCAGCCTGGGCTCGGGCGTGATCGTCGATGCGAGGCGCGGTTACATCCTCACCAACAATCACGTCATCGACAAAGCCGATGAGATCACGGTGACGCTCAATGACGGCCGCCATCTCAATGCGAAATTGATCGGGGCCGATCCGGAGTCGGACATCGCCGTGATCAAAGTCGAGCCGCAGAATTTGAGCGAGCTGCCGATCGCCGACTCCAGCCAATTGCAAGTGGGCGATTTCGTGGTGGCCATCGGCAATCCGTTCGGACTGGGACAAACCGTGACTTCCGGCATCGTCAGCGCGCTCGGCCGTTCCGGTCTCGGTATCGAAGGCTATGAGGACTTCATCCAGACCGATGCTTCGATCAATCCCGGCAATTCGGGTGGTGCGCTGGTCAATTTGCGCGGCGAGCTGATCGGCATCAACACCGCGATTCTGGCGCCGAGCGGAGGCAATGTGGGTATCGGCTTTGCCATCCCCGCCAATATGGCGACCAGTATCATGACCACTCTTGTCGAGCATGGCGAAATTCGTCGCGGTTTGCTCGGCGTAACGGTTCAGGACCTAAGTCCGGAGTTGGCCCAAGCCTTCGGCCTTACTCAAACCCAAGGCGCCGTCATTACCGGCGTGCAACCGGATTCCCCGGCCGCCAAAGCCAAGCTGGAGCCCGGCGATGTCGTGCTGGCGATCAACGAGCGTCGCGTGAGGAACAGCATGGACGTTCGCAACGCCATCGGTCTGCAGCAGATCGGCGACGAGGTGACGATCGAAGTCCTGCACAAAGGCGAAACAGTCGTCCGCGAAGCGAAGATCGCTGAGCCCAAGATCAGTCGGGAGGAGGGCAAGAAGATCCATCCGAAGCTTTCCGGTACCTTACTCAGCAACACCGAGCCGAACGAACGGGTGCAAGGCGTGCGCGTGGAAAAGATCCACACGGCTTCTTATGCCTTCCAGGCTGGTCTCCGGCCGGGCGATGTTATCGTTATGGCTAACCGTCAGCCGGTAGCCAATCTGAAAGATCTCAAAACCGTTGCCGGCGGCAGCGGCGAACTGCTGCTCAATCTGCAGCGGGGGAACGGTTCATTCTTCTTGTTGCTACGCTGATACTGAGCGTCAGTCGATTGGGGGCTGTTGCGACAGCCCCTTTTGTGCGCCCGGCAGAGGTCCTCACCGGAAAGACCGATCAAGCACTGCCGCCGAGTTCAATGTGAAGCATTGTTTGGCCGATCGCGTTCTTGAGAAAGAAGCGGTAAATAAACGGTGAAGTCACTCCCTCGACCTAAGCCCTCACTCCGGGCTTCAATCCGGCCGCCGTGCATCTCCGCCAGCCGTTGGACCAGCGCGAGGCCGATTCCCAACCCGCCTTGATTGCGATCGAGTTCCTGATGGACTTGCACGAAGAGCTCGAAGATGCGAGGCAAATCCTCATGGGCTATGCCAATGCCGTTATCGCGCACCGAAACAGCCGCCTCTTGACCAACCTTATGAACGGCGATCTCAATCTGTCCGCCGTCCGGAGTGTACTTGACGGCGTTCTCGAGGAGGTTATCGATGATCTGGGTCAACCGCACATCATCCCCCTCGACCTCGACCGCGTGCGCGGGCAAGTCGAGGTTCAACTGGTGCCGGTGAACCGCCAGCCCCGATCGGTTGTCTTCCACCACCTGCCTGACGAGAGTAACCAGATCAAGCAGTTGTTTTTTTAGGGTAATCTTGCCGCGTAACAGACGTGAGATATCGAGGAGATCGTCGACCAGCCGGGCCAAATGCCGCGACTGCCGTTCAATCATTTCGATGGGCCGCTGAAGATCGGGAGGTCCCTTGAGGCGCAGGATGTGAGCGGCATTGCGAATCGGCGCCAGGGGATTTCGGAGTTCGTGCCCCAACATCGCGAAGAATTCATCCTTGCGGCGGTCGATCTCGCGCAACACTTCTTGGGTACGCTTCTGCTCATCGATATCCGCTGCAACACCGAACCATCTGATGATACGGCCTTCGGTGTCACGCACGGGAACGGCATGACTGCGGAACCAGCCATAGGTGCCATTATGACGCCGCAAACGAAATTCCATATCAAAAGGCCATCCTTGCGTAACCGCTTCTCGCCAGCGGGACTCTACCTCGGCCTTATCTCCGGGGTGTAACACCTCGATCCAACCGTCGCCGATCGCGGTCTCGGGTGGGCGACCGGTATACGTGTAATACCGCTGGTTAACGTAATCGCAATGGCCGTCAGGGCCCCAGGTATAGAGGATCTCGGGTACGGTTTCCGCCAAAAGGCTGTAGTGCGCTTCCCGCTCGCGGAGTGCCGCCTCCATTCTCTTGCGTTCGGTGATATCGATAATGGACGCCAGCACGAACACGCCTTGAGGCGTGATAATTGGGTTGAGTCCGATTTCGACCGGTACTTCGCTGCCGTCTTTGCGCTGCCCGAACAAATCCCGGCCCCATCCCATCGGTCGTGTTTGGGGTTCTTCAAAAAAAGCCTTCCGGTCCTGTTCGTGCCGGCTACGGAAGCGCTCCGGCACCAGCTTCTCGATAGTCTCCCCAACCAATTCGTCGCGCGAGTAACCAAACATCTGTTCCGCCTGCCTGTTGACCATGATGATCCGGCTGTCCTGGCCCACCAGAATCATGGCGTTCGGAGCCGCCTCAACCGCCCACCGGAATCGTTCGTCAGAAGAACGCCTACGCTCGATCATATTGCAGCGGTGCTCGTGAGACCGCACGGATAAGGTAATTTATCGTTCACGGCAGTGATCAATCGGTATCAGTCCAAAACCGGGGTCGTTTTTATCTCTTGGGTGACCGCCCATTATTGTCGTTGCGCCAATCGCCTGTGCGTTCCGGTCGTGAAGTGATTTCTCGGCAAATGCAAGCATGGCGTACTCGGAGATGCGGTTAAGAGGTCGGCTCTCAAACCGCGAATACCGAATACTGCTAAGTTCGGAAAAAACTAAAAGCGGAGTAACTGTCTAGAAGAACTGTGTGCCAAACAACACGCAGGATGATTGAAATCGTGAACCCCAACGGTTACTCATTGTACTGGTCGGTACGCGGCTTCAGTATAATAACTTACTAAATTACATAGGAATTACGATAAGTATTTTAACGTAATGCAGTCGCATGGATTGCTTCCTGTTCTTGTCGAATTGGGCCGTAAGCGACTGCCGTCGGTGACGGTCTGCTGGATGAACGCGTTATGCGCGTGTTTCAACCAGAGTCCGGAAATATGCCAGCGTAAGAGACCGATGTCTTCCGGCACTGTTCAAGAGCGGCCGGAATGTCCCAACACGAACGCGAGAGTTTCGAGCAGCACACCGAGTCCTGCGAAGATCACGCTGATCCAGGCGTTTTCCGGGGCAAGCAGGAACAGCACGCCCGCTGTCGCAAACAAGCCCAAAGATATACGTCTGCGGGTGGTCGAATGCTCGAGCATTAGAATCGATGTTGCGGTTCAGCTCCGAGCGATTTCAGTTGATTCAACTGTTCCGGAGTTAATACGGCATTGATCGCCGCGCGGGAATTCATCGCCGTATCCACCAATGTGTCGAATGCCGCAGCGTGATCCTTGGCCGCTTTTCGGACAGCCGCTTCGTCGCTTGCCGGATTCAGGAATAGTCTATAGGCCGATTTCTGGGTTTTACGAAGTCTTTTGCCGATTTCCTTGATCTTTTGCTGGTTGTTTTGGTGAATCCGCACAATCTTGCCGATTTGTTCGTCGGAGAGTTTGAGCTCATCGATATGACGAAGCATCACATCTCCATAGCTTTCGTGTGCCCGCGGTCCTCGCTCGTGCAAGCTTTCCAAAAGCCTGTGCAGCTTGCTGCCATGCGCACTGTCCATAGTTTGCGGTAAGTCTTCGGTTGAAGGCGGTTCCGCGGCTTTCGCCGATCCCCAGGCGGTCAGAACGAAAACCAAAGCCGTCAACGAAGCAGAGAGCTTTTTCATGGGTTTCCTCGTCATCCAATGCCGATTTCAGGTCATTGTGTTTCGAGGCCGGCGAGTCGGCGGGAAAGGCTCGGTAAATGCGCTCGTCGGTTGCGCGCCGGAGAAAGTCGCGCAAAACGGGAACCGGGAGAACGTAGAAGTAGCCGCGTCGCTCATTCCCTTGAGTAACCGCGTAGGCCGGTCCTGAGACAGTTTCGATCATCATTGAAACATTCGATCGGACAAACCGTAGCCTAGTTCCTACGGGTTTCTATCGATGACAACCTATCGCCGATACTCGTACTAATCCCGAAGGAACGTCTGCGTCAGACAGCCTGCCGCTTTCGCCGCGCTGGTCCCGTTCAGATGAAGGGGCGGTTCTCTGCCAATTGATCGGGCCGAACGATCTTTTCGGCAAACGCCGGCTGCAGACGTTGGTCTATGAACTATTGAAGCGTATCCTTGTAGAAGCCGGTATGCATGACTGGGATGTCGTCGTCCCGGTGTTCGAGCAAGGCTTTCGGCATAGCGACAATTTGCTCGAACTGCTGAGGACTAGCCAAGAAACGGATTATTGTGATGGAGGTAGACAATGCGGAAGGCTTTCTACGGACGCTGCATGCCTTGGTTTTTCATGCTGCGATTTTTCTTGGCCGGCGCGCTTACCGCCTATGTGTCTCTACCCGCCGCGCGGTCAATCGATACGGGAAGACATCGAGTGATATCCGCCGAAACCATCGTCCTGCCATCGCCACGAACCACGGGCCCCATGTCCCTCGAAGAGGCTCTGCGACGACGCTCTTCGGTGAGGGATTTTCTTGCGACGTCGATTTCATTGGAGGATGTATCCCAGCTCTTGTGGGCCGCGCAGGGGATCACCCGCGACGATCAGCTGAGAACTGCACCCTCGGCCGGTGCGCTTTATCCTTTGGAACTTTACCTGGTGGCCGGTGACGTACTTAATGTGCCGGCAGGCATTTACCGGTATCTTCCTCACCGGCATCGGCTCGCGGTGATTCGCCGCGGCGACTTTCGGGCTGAACTCGCCGCCGTGGCGCTGCATCAGGATTGGCTGAAAGATAGCGCGGCAATTCTGGTCTTTGCTGAGGTGGAGGAGCGAATGACGGCAAAGTATGGTTCCCGCGGTCTCAACTATATCCATATGGAAGTCGGGCACGCGGCGCAAAATGCGTTGCTCCAGGCCGTAGCCCTGGGGCTCGGCGGCACGCCGGTCGGCGCTTTCGAAGAGGAGTGGTTGACACAAGTTTTAGAACTTCCTGAAGAGGAAAAAGCCTTATATCTGTTGCCGATCGGAAAGCCCCGCTAAGAAACTCCGGCAGCAAGAGCGATCCGCCTCGGATTCCGGAACGTGGCCGTGTCGGTTGACGATTTTGATAATTCAGGGAGTGAACCATGCGACGTCTGCAGATCGCCATTGTGGGTTTCGGCCGGCTGGGGCTGGCCTGTGCCGAAGCGGCTCGGAACGATGAACAGATCGTCCTGACTGGGGTCGTGCGCCGGCCGGAGTCGGCGCAAATCCTGCCCGCGCCATTCGATCGGGTTCGGGTCGTTTCCCATATCCGAGAGCTGTCCGGCCTCGATGCCGTACTGGTCTGCGTCCCGGTGGAATGGGTTAGGGGGGGCGTACATGACTTGCTCCAGCAAGGCCTGCCGGTGGTCGAGTGTGCAAGGTTCCATGGCGACGCTGCTCTCGAACATAAACAGGCCATCGATCGCTGGGCGATCCGCTTCGAGCGGGCCGCCATCGTAGGCGCAGGCTGGGATCCCGGCGCATTGTCCCTGATGCGGGATTTGTTCGCGCTGCTCACGCCGAAAGGGCACACCGAGGTCAGCCACCGGCCCGGCATTAGCCTGCACCATACTACCTTGGCCGGTGCGGTGCCGGGAGTCAGGGGAGCGCTCTCCACCGAGCACCGGAATGCCGAGGGACAGATGGAACGCTATGTGTATGTGGAATTGGCGGAAGGCGTGAAGCTGGAAGACGTGAAAGCCGCCATAGCCGCCGACCCGCTGTTCGGCGGCGAAAGCACTGTCGTGTTCCAGGTCGAGAGTCTGGCGGCTCTTGAGGATGAGCACGGCGTGCTTCTGCAACGCCACGGTTCGGCCGGCGAAACCAAGCACCAATACCTGATGTTCGAGGCCCGCCTTTCCGAGGCCGCCTTAAGCGCCCAAATGATGCTGGCGGCGGTTCGTGCGCTGCCGAGTTTGAAGCCTCGCGCTTATTCGCTGTTCGACCTGCCTTTGGGTGCCCTTTGGGGAGCTTTGCGTGAAAGTTCGGAGCAGACGTTTCTCTGAGCCACTGCGCCGCATCCGGTAAAACTTAAAACAATTTTTGTTGGAAGGCGTCCTTTTGGAGCCGCCAGTAGGGCAACGGCATTTTCGAATGAACCGAGGCCGAGCTGTTAATCGCCCGTTTTCTTTCTGAGCGGCGCGGGTATATTGGCCAAGATGGCGTGAAACAAAGTCGGATCGTAACCGACGGCAAACCCCAGCAAGGATAACAGCCCCGCCATTCTTAGATACTGCGCGGAGTTCGTATCGCTGAGAGCTTCCGTTCCGCCGGGAATTCCGATGGCCAAGCCAGCGATGTACAGCAGATAGACCAAGAAGCTCCGACACATGCTGGCTAGGGGAGACTCGACCCGGTAGGCCATGCTTACGGACACCAACGACTCGTCCGGAGCTGCGGATTCGTCTCGGGTTACAGAGTCCGTTTCATACGCCTTGAATGTCAACCGGCTCGATACACCGCCTATCACGCCGGCAAGACAGGTCAGGATGGCAACATTGGTATAGGTATATAGAGAAGTCGCAACCGCGAAATCGGCCCAATTGAACGATGTCGTGAGCCGATCACGATAAGGGCCTGACGAAATCAGCAGCCCTGAACCGAACAGTACGATCCAAGCAGCAAGACTGAAAAATCCCACGACATAATCGACCCATTTTCGGTACGGCATCGTTTTCATCTTGGCGCCTCCTTCGATATCGCTTCCTGATTCTAGAAGCTTTGAAGGGATTAGCCATACCGTCTTCCATTTGAGGTGTCGCAAAAAACGACACCCGATCGCGGAAAAGAACCGGAATCGTCCAACGGCTATTTAAGAGACGGGGACTCAACTTGCCGCGTCAAAAACCTCATGGCTGTGCTTTATAGGATGCCATTTCATTCAGGATTCGAAAGACTGCTCATTCTTCCGACCAAGGCTCGCTGCTCCCTCGCCGCGGCGTTTTCTCGCCGGGTTCTTCCGGCGTTTCCGCCGAAGATTCCTGCTCCAACGGCTCTTCTTCCGGGAATCCCTCGCCCCATTCGTCTCCCGCCTCGTCCAGGCCTTCTCCGGTAGGCCGCTCCGGAGGTTTGTGGATTTCTTCCAGAGGCTCGACCCAATCCTCGGGGGGAGTATCGGAGACTTCGGTGCCGGTAAGATCATCCATTTCCACGACATCCATGGGCCCGCTCCAATTTTCCGGCGCCTCGATCGGTTGAATCTCGAGCCGGTACCAGGCGTCGAAATCCATTTCTTCCACATCGCCGTCGTAGTGCTGGATCTCCACCAAATCCGCATCTTCGTCCACGGAGACGACCTGAAAGGCTTGTCCCTTATCCAGGTGTTGATACCAATTGCCGACAATGGGATCCACTTCAGAGTTCATTACTACGTCCTCGTCGTCATACACCGAGACCTCGTTCCATGGGCGAGCAGCTCGGCTATCGTCAGGAAAATTTCGGCCCATGGACAAGTCGAACCTAACTCGACTTTGTCCATCCTTTAGGTCTGGAAAGCAGGGAGAAGTTTAAAGCGGCCCAAGTAACTGAATGCCTCAGTAAGACCCATCGCCGGACCATTAATCAAGCGTGAAAGCGCTCTGATTGACAAAGCTCCTGCAGCAGAAGACATTTTTCTGTCTGGGCGGTCTGCCGGTCAGAAAATGTTTATCAACTGCAACCACCGAGGGATATGTTCGCCATGCTGTGGGATATTTCGCCCGTCGCCTTCACCGTTTCCGTAGGCTCTTTCCATCTTCCCGTCTACTGGTATGGACTTTTCTTCGCCTCCACGTTCGTCTACGGAATGTTCGTCTTCCGCTACATCTTTCGGCGGGAAGGGCGACCGGAGGACGAAGTTTACGATCTGGTGCTGTTCGTCCTTGCCGGAACCGTGATCGGGGCGCGTTTGGGCCATGTGCTGTTCTACAATCCGATTTTTTATTTGACGCATCCGTGGAAAATCCTCGCGGTATGGGAAGGCGGGTTGGCCAGCCACGGCGCGGTGGTGGGTATTCTGGTCGGGGTCTGGCTGTATTCCCGTCGGGCGACCGATCAATCCTTCCTCTGGGTGTGCGATCGCATCGGCGTTACCGTGCCCTTGTCCGGCTGTCTGATCCGTATCGGCAACTTCTTCAATTCGGAAATCCTCGGCCACCCCACCGATGTTCCCTGGGCGGTGATCTTCGCCCGGGTCGATTTGCTGCCGCGCCATCCCGTACAGCTTTACGAGGCGTTCTGTTATCTGCTGATTTTTCTCATCCAGTTCCGCTTTTATCTCAAACAGGGGAATAGCGTGCCGACGGGACATATGTTCGGGCGTTTTTTCATCCTGGTGTTCGGCGCGCGCTTCGTCCTGGAATTTTTCAAGGAAGGCCAAGCAGCCTTCGAGACCGGCTGGACGATTACCATGGGGCAATGGCTCAGCATTCCGGCGATGCTGATGGGCCTTTATCTGGTCCGGCGGACATGGCGGATGCAGCGGGTATCCGATGCGGGCTGAGATGCCATCGTGAGCCTTGTTAACTCTCGACTACGCCCTCCCGCTTTGGAGGACGGCTACGCATTTGGCACCTTCCGTTTCGGCGAGTCATAGGGCGGTGGATTCGTCGTCCGGATTTGTCAGGAGTCTCACAAAAACCTATCGATTGTCGTGTTTGCCACTAATGCCTCAACCGGCATAAGAGTATTAATCATTGATCTGAGGGCGGTTTTATCGAGTTTTGTCATGGCATGGCGCATGCTTTTGAAGACGTATAGTGAGCACCCAATTGCAGGACCCGAATGCGAAATAATCGAGTTGAACTCTACGAGCAAAATGCCGGCAAACGGCCGGCCGTACTAGGCGGCGCCTGTTTTTCGAGCCGTCGAAGTTGCATGCGCGAAATAGAGGTGGCGGGGCCATGAGAAATCGAGCGAGCTATGAGATTCTGGACCGCAAAGCCGAGTCTCCCTCGAATTCGGACGCTCGGCCCGCATCAGCTCCCTCGCCGCGACCGGCCGCCCGTCTTCCGGCGCAGAATCTATTCACGGAGTGGCGGGAGGATGTGGCCTGCGTTTTCGGCCGCGATCCCGCTGCCCGCACGCGCTTCGAAGTATTGACGACTTACCCCGGCTTGCATGCCGTGCTCATACACCGCCTGAGCCATCGTCTGTGGCGGCGCGGATTTTTTTACGGGGCGCGCTTGCTGGCTTTTTTGACGAGGCTTTGGACCAATATCGACATTCATCCCGGAGCGACCATCGGCCGCCGCTTCTTCATCGATCACGGAGCGGGCGTGGTCATCGGCGAGACGGCGGAAATCGGCGACGACGTCACGCTTTACCACGGCGTCACGCTGGGAGGCACCAGCTGGAACAAGGGCAAGCGCCATCCCACCTTGGGCAACGGCGTTCTGGTCGGCGCCGGCGCCAAGATTCTCGGGCCGATTACCCTGGGCGACAATGTGCGCGTAGGGGCCAATTCGGTCGTCGTCAAGGCCGTGCCGGCAAACCGGACCGTGGTCGGCATTCCGGGCAGGATCGTGCAGCCCAAGGAAGGTGTCACCATGAATCCGCAACGGATCGATCTCGACCATCACCATATCCCGGATGTCGTAAACCAGACCATGGCCGACCTGACGGCTCGCATCGAGTCGCTGGAGCACCTCATCGCCGCGACGCCGCCGCCTGGAAATGACCGGGTGTACGTATTGCGACACATTGGAAATATACGAGGCCGGCGGATTTAAATCGGTCTGCTCGACGTCATCGAGACGGAGTTGCTGTCGGGACGATATCCGACTTCGAATGCGCTGAGCCGTGATCGGCTTTGCCTCGGCGCACTCATGACCAACGTCAGCCGTTCCGGATTAAAACCGAACGGCTGAGTTCCGTTTCTAAAGCCGAACCCAGGCATAAATCCTGCCTTATTCCTTTGATCGAGTTTTAACGTTGCCGGTGGATGCTCACCGGAGCTGTATTCGAGCGTGTCAGGGAAATGCGGGTTAACCCTATGAAGCCGGCTATGTCAGCAAGAGAAGCAGCTAACCTACTGGAAAAGCCAAGGAACTTGAAGCTGATCACGATTTACGAGATCAGCAAGATTCTAAGTTCGTCTCTGGATCTTCATAAGACTCTCCGGGAGGCGCTCAACGCTCTTTCGTCCCACATGCACATGCCGCGCTGCAGGATCAGTTTGGTGCAGGACAATGTCGAGGCGCATGGGATTGGGCGGGCTTGTCGCGCGATGAAATCGAGCGCGGTCAGTTTCGGAAAGGGGAAGGCATCGTCGGCAAGATCATCAAGACCGGCGTTCCCGTCGTCGTTCGCAATATCGCCGAAGAGCCGCAGTTTCTGAATAAAACGGGTTCGCGCGACCTTTCGAGCGGGCGGAAGCTCGCGTTCATAGGCATTCCGATCAAGGCTATGGGAGAGACGATCGGCGTCCTCAGCAGCGCCGATCGCGACCTGACCACCTAGTAGGGGTGTCCGCCTGCTCAAGATGGTGGCCAATCTGGTCGGTCAGGCGATCAGGCTTCACCAGCTCGTGGCTTCGGAGCGCGGACAACGGATCATCGAGCAGCACCGCTTGCAAAAGGCGGCCAAGCCCGTTCGCGGCTTCGTCAACGTCATCGGCCAGAGCCAGCGGATGCAAGACGCGTTCGCCGACGTGGAAGTGGAACGGGCGGCCTCGGTCCATTCCACCGTGCTGCTGCGCGGCGAAACGGGGACCGGCAAGGAAATGATCGCGCATGCGATTCACCATCTGAGCGCGCAAAAATGGTCCTTTCGTGCGGGTCAATTGCGCCGCCTTGTCCGAGACCTTGCTCGAATCCGAGCTCTTCGGCCATGGGAAAGGGGCTTTCACCGGTGCGTCCCAAGAGCGACAAGGCCGCTTCGAGCCGGCTGACGGCGGGACGCTGTTTCTCGATGAAATCGGCGATGTCTCTCCTAATTTCCAAGCCAAACTGGCGCGCGTGCTGCAGGAGCGGGAGTTCGAGCGGGTGGAAGGAACCCGGCGCATCGATCGAGAACGATAAGCTTCGCCGGCTCAGCCTGTCCTATGATTCGTTCTCAGACACGGGTCATCGCTCGAGCTCATTTTCCTCGACGAGCTCCGGCGCTTGCGTAAAAAAGCGCCTGGAACATTGATCAAGGCGATCGGCCCATGTTTTTAGCTTGAGCCATCGGCCGCTGGCGAGCCGCCAGGCGATGACGCGCTCCCAGTAGACTCCGACCTCGATCGGAAATTCCTCCGCGTCGAAGCGGTCTTCGGTTAGCGTGAATTCATGCCGATAGAAGCAGCGTTCTCCGGCATCATCGAATCCTAGCTCCTTGCTGGCATGAGCGAAGGTATCCACGTGGCGCTCGAAGCTCACGGGCGCTATGGCTTGCCGGTGATAATCGTCCGGCAGATCGGCGTTCCATTGATGAATGGTCATGGCGAACCCCTATCGATCAGAAAAGTTGTGCGGCTTCGGCAGCTTGTCAAGAGCGATGCAAGCCTCGAACGCGCCCGATTCTACATTTTTACGTTATTTAGTAAAGGAAATAGCGAAGCTGCTATTTGTAAACGCCGTCGGAGATGTCGGCAGCTAAACGGCATGCGACAAGACGAATGAGCGGTTGGCGTTTTGTCATGAACCTGACATAGATAAATTACAAAGCGATTGCGGGTGATCTTAAATTGATCCTTATAAATCAGCGTGATGCGTTTGCGATGAGAATGGGCATCGTTATTGCTTGAGGCTTGATGACCGTTTTTTAGTCTCAATCAGCGCAATGGATACCCAACTCGACTGGTCGGCCTATGACAGCTACGGTGCCGGCGACGCCTATGCGGCGGTGCCTGCCGCAGGCGGCGCCTTCGGCAAGGCGGCGGCCGTCTGCATCGGCAACCGGCAATGCCAGCGCACCGACAAGGGCGTGATGTGCCCGAGCTTTCGCGCCACTCAGGATATAGCCCACTCGACGCAGCATCGGGCTGCCGCGCTCAAGGCTGCCTTGAACGGCGAGTACGGCGCTAAGCCTTTTGCCGGTCCGGAACTCGCCGCGGCGATGGATTTATGCGTGGGCTGCAAAGGCTGCAAGCGCGAGTGTCCCAACGGCGTGGACATGGCGCTCCTTCGCGTCGAAACGCTGGCTCAGCGCTGGGCGGCGCTCGGCGGGGCCCCGTTGCGCGAGCGTCTCTTCGCCCATCTGCCGCGTTTCGACCACCGGCTCGCGGCGCTGAATCCGCTGATTTCTCTCCGTGAACGCTTCCCCTTTTTGGCGCGATGGGTCGAACGCCTGTTGGGCATCGCCGCCCAGCGTTCGCTGCCGCGGAGTGCTGCCCGTAGTTTTCTTGCCTCCGCGCCGAGAGACGTCGTCGGCACTCCGGACGGCCGCGAAATCGTCCTCCTGGTGGATACCTTCTCCAACCATTTCGATACCGAGACCGCGGAGGCCGCGCTGGAAATCCTGCTGGCGGGAGGGTATCGAGTCCATATCGCACGCCCCACGGCGGGCGAACGGCCTCTATGCTGCGGGCGCACTTTTCTTTCTCACGGCTTGATCGCGGATGCACGGACCGAAGCCCGGCGCATGGTCGAAACGCTGTGGCCCTATGTGGAACGCGGCCTGCCGGTGGTCGGGCTGGAGCCTTCCTGTCTCCTCATGTTGCGCGACGAGTACTACGCCCTCGGGCTGGGCGACAAAGTCGACAAGATCGCCAAGGCGGCACTCCTCTTGGAGGAGTTTCTGGCCCGCGAGCACGACGCCAAGCGCCTCAAGCTTGCATTCAAATCCATGCCTGCCTCGCGGGCGATGGTGCACGGACACTGTCACCAAAAGGCCTTCGGCGCCTTGAAAGCAATGCGGAAAGTCTTGGGTCTGGTGCCGGAACTCCAGGTCGAGTTCATCGAATCGAGCTGCTGCGGCATGGCCGGCGCCTTCGGGCTAGAGGCGGAACACTACAACGTGTCCATGCAGATGGCCGAACTCGCGCTGTTGCCGAAGATGCGAGAGGCGGATGCCGAGACCCTATTGATTGCCAACGGGACCAGTTGCCGCCATCAGATTCGCGATGGTGCGCAACGCGAAAGCGTGCATTTCGCACGGGTACTGCGGATGGCCCTGGCCGCTTAAGTCAGAGGAGAGAAAAGCATGACGGTTGCATCGGGTTTTTTCGTGGATTGGGCCGGCAATGCCCGCCGAACCGAGGAGCCGGGCGGCGGTTACCGCTGCGAGGTCGACACCGTGACGCGCTACGTGGCCGTGCTGTCCAAACACGGCACGCTCATCCACGAAGGCACCTTTTACAAGACCCTAGCGGACATCGAGGCGGCCGGCATCAAGGCCGAGCTGGTGGACGGCTCGCATCCCTGGTAGGCGGTATCCGTGGCATACACCAGTTTGTGCAAGTTCGGAAATCTCGGCGAAGGCGACATGGTGCCCTTTACCGTGGAAGGCCGCGAGATTTTGCTGGTCTGGCCGGATGGCGGGGAGCTCAAGGCCTTTCAAGGCACCTGCCCGCATCACAACGCCCGTTTGAAATACGGCGGGTTCGACGGACGGACCATCACGTGCACCTTCCACAACTGGGTGTTCGACGCGCGTACCGGCGAAGGCCTGATGCCGCCGCGCTGCGCGCTGGAAGAGTATCCGCTGCGGGTCGAAGACGGGATGGTTCAGGTCGATCTTTCGGGGTGCTCCCCGTCCTGATGCGGAGAGCGTTCTCACGAATCTTGGGTTTTTTATTGTTGGTATTACCTTGGGAAGACTGTTATGGCGAATTACGAAAAATTGAAGAACGACATGTCGATCTGCGACGGTGAAAGGATCGGTGGGTATGCCAGTGCCTGCAGGGGCCAGCTCTACCGCTGCACGGCCTGCGGAGCCGTGGGCTGCCGGCAAGCCAAGGATCATGCCTGCACCAAGCAGGGCTTCAGCGTCGCGTTCAAATGTTATGCCTGCGGCGCGATCGGGCGAGAGGAGGCGGTTGCTTCCGGGCATGAGGCCAGCAAGAGCGCCGCGAGCACGCCGGCGCGAATGGAGAATACGGACTGACGGATACGGCAATCGGCGGAGGCGAGAAGACGATGCGCGATTACTTGATGCTTTTGCTGGGCACCGCCTTGGTCAACAACGTGGTGCTGGTCAAGTTCCTTGGGCTGTGTCCCTTCATGGGCGTGTCGAAGAAGCTGGATTCGGCGCTCGGCATGGGTTTGGCGACCACCTTCGTGCTCACGCTGACCGCCGTGGCTAGTTGGCTTCTGGAGCACTACCTGCTGGCCCCCCTCGACATCGGCTTCCTCAGGATTCTGTCGTTCATTCTCGTGATCGCCGCCGTGGTTCAGTTCACCGAAATGGTCGTTCGCAAGACCAGCCCGGTGCTTTATCAAGTCCTCGGCATTTTTCTGCCGCTCATCACGACCAACTGCGCCGTGCTGGGAGTGGCTCTTCTGAACATCCAGCAGGAATACGATTTCCTGCACAGCGCCCTGTTCGGATTCGGTTCCGCCCTGGGATTCACCTTGGTCATGGTCATTTTCGCCGGCATTCGGGAGCGCCTGGCCCTCATGAGCGTTCCGGAAGCTTTCGCCGGCGTTCCGATCGCTTTCATCTCCGCCGGGATTCTGTCCTTGGCATTCATGGGATTCGCCGGACTCAACACACATTAGGCCAGCTTATGTACATCCTATTCGCCGTACTCAGCCTTACCGCTTTAGGACTTGCTCTGGGCTTCATGCTGGGCGCCGCCGCTCGCTACTTCAAGGTCGAAGACAACCCGCTGGTCGACGAGATCGAACGGATGATGCCGGGTTCGCAATGCGGCCAATGCGGCTATCCGGGCTGCCGCCCGGCGGCAGAAGCCCTGGTGGCCGGCCAGGCGTCCGCCACGCTGTGTCCGCCCGGCGGAAAGGCCTTGGCGGAACAGTTGGCGAGCAAGCTGGCGCTCGAGATCGACTTAGCCGGCGTGAAAGAACAGGTTCCCATGGTGGCGAGGGTCAGCGAAGCGACCTGCATCGGCTGCACCCGCTGCTTCAAGGTTTGCCCTACGGACGCCATCGTCGGAGCGCCCAAGCAGATTCACGCCGTGGTCGCCGATGCCTGCATCGCCTGCGGAAAGTGCGTGGAGGTCTGCCCGACCGAATGTCTCGGGATGCATCCCATCAAGACCACCTTGCGCAACTGGCGCTGGGCTAAGCCCGATTTGGCGGCGGCAGGAGCCTGACCATGGTCGTGCTGGACATCAACGCGCTATGGCGCCGGCGCAGCAAGATCCGGGGCGGCGTCCATCCGGAACCGCGCAAGGAATCGACTGCCGACAAACCCATCGTTACCGATTTCCCCATGCCGGAACGGCTTTACCTGCCGTTGCAGCAACACCTGGGGCAGCCCGCGGAACCCGTGGTCCGAGTGGGCGGGAAAGTATCGAAAGGGCAATTGCTCGCGGCGAGCCGGGGCGCGGTCTCGGCCTCGGTGCATGCCTCGACCTCGGGAACCGTCGCCGCCATCGAAGACTATCCAGCCCCACATCCGTCGGGACTCCCGACCCCGACCATCGTGCTCGAACCGGACGGGGAGGATCGCTGGATCGAGGAAGGCGAGGAAATTGATCCGTTCGGCCTGACGCCCGAAGAGATCTGCGCCCGCGTCGACCGGGCCGGCATCGTCGGCCTGGGAGGCGCCGCTTTCCCGTCGGCGATGAAGCTGAATCTGGGATGGCGGACCCGGATTCATACGCTGATCATCAACGGCGGCGAGTGCGAACCGTATCTGACCTGCGATGACCGGTTGATGCGGGAGCGTGCCGCGGAGATCGTCGAGGGCGTCCGGATCATGCTGCACGGGCTGCAATGTCCGACGGCCCTGATCGCGATCGAAGACAACAAACCGGAGGCCTATGCAGCGATGCTCGATGCGGCGAAAAAGCACGGCCGCATCGAGGTCGTGCAGGTGCCGTCCCTTTATCCCATGGGCTGGGAAAAGAATCTCGTCACCCATCTGACCGGCAAGGAGGTGCCCGCGGGGGGCCGTCCCACCGACGTGGGCGTGTTGCTGCACAACGTCGCGACCGCTTATGCCGTGCAGCGGGCCGTTCGTTACGAACGGCCCTTGATCAGCCGGGTGGTGACGGTGAGCGGGGAAGCGGTGGAGTCGCCGCGCAATATAGAGGCGCCGCTCGGCACGCTGTTGTCCGAACTCCTCGCCTTTTGCGGACACAAGCCCGAACGGACGGCCCGCTATGTGATGGGCGGGCCGATGATGGGCGATCATCTGCCTCACGTTCAAGTGCCCTTGGTCAAGCGGACCAGCGGCATTCTGGCGCTGACGCCTGAAGAAATCCAGGCTGCGGATGCTAGGCCCTGCATCCGGTGTGGGAGTTGCGTCTCGGCCTGCCCGGTCGGGCTGTTGCCGCTGGAAATGATGACCCGTATCCGGGCCGGCCAGTTGGACGCTGCGGTCGGGTTTGGCCTTCGGGACTGCATCAGTTGCAGCTCGTGCTCATATGTCTGTCCGTCGCGAATCCCGCTAGTGCATTACTTCAAATATGCGAGCGGGGAATTGATGGCGCGCCAACAGGCACAGCAGAAAACCGAACAGACCAATCGCCTGGCCGAGGAGAAGCGGCGGCGGCTGGAGCGGGCCAAGCAGGCCGCCGCCCAGCGCAAGGCGCAGGTAGCCGCTAAGGAGACCGCGTCATGAGCAAGGTTTACCTGCCTATCGCGCCGTTAACCGGCGCTGAAAGCCCGGTGCAAGCCATCATGGCACAGGTCGTCCTGGCGCTGGCGCCAGCCACCGGTTTCGGCCTGTTTCTGTTCGGCTGGCCTGCGGTCTACCTGTTTTCGATCACGATTTTGTCAGCGGTGCTGTTCGAAGCCGTTTGCCTGAAGTTGGCGGGCAAACCGGCTTCGCTTTTTCTGTGGGACGGTTCCGCACTGTTGACCGGATGGCTTTTGGCCTTGAGCCTTCCGCCTTGGACGCCCTGGTGGATCGGCGTGACCGGCGCGGGTCTCGCCATCATCGTCGGCAAGCAGGTCTATGGCGGCATCGGCCAAAATCTGTTCAATCCGGCGATGCTCGCGCGTGTCGCGCTGCTCGTGTCGTTTCCGCTCGAAATGACGACCTGGGTCCAGCCGGCGCCTCTATTCTCCGAGCAGGCCCCCGGCCTGCTCCAGGCATTGGGAATCACCTTTGGCGGTGCTGGCATCGATGGTTTCGCCAGTGCGACCGTCATAGGCCACGCCAAGACCGAATTGTCGCAAGGCAAGACGCTGGCCGAGGCTTTTGCGAACGGCCAGTTCGGCCTAATCTCGGCGTGGCTTGGCTGGATGCCCGGCAGCCTCGGCGAAACCTCGGTCCTGCTGGTGGCAGGCGGAGGTGTATGGCTGCTTCGGAAGCGGATCATCACCTGGCATATCCCGGTGTCTTTGCTGGCGACCGTTGCCGCTCTCGCAACCGTCTTCCACCTCATCGACAGCGGGCGTTATCTCGGCCCGCTGTGGCACCTCGGGTCGGGCGGCGTGATGCTGGCCGCGTTCTTCATCGCCACCGATTACGTCACCTCGCCCGGCAGTCCGAAAGGGCAGCTCATTTTCGGCGCCGGCTGCGGGCTTCTCATCTTCGTCATCCGGACCTGGGGCGGATTCCCCGAGGGCGTGGGTTTCGCCGTGCTGCTGATGAATGCGTTGACGCCGGTGATCGACTATTACGTCCGGCCCCGCATCTACGGCCGCGACTACAAGGGCAGGCCCTTGAAATTGCCGGAGGGTAAAGAATGATCGTCCCGAATCGAGAAACCCTGCTGCAATTTGCAGCCGTCCAATGGCAAAAACTGCGGCGGCAGTTCGATGACTTGGATGCGCTCCGGCAGCGTCTGGATTATCAGACGTATCTGCTGGCCGTTTGCGCCCTGGCCGCCAGTCTGCTCTTAGGAATAGGCGATCTGATCACCAAAGGGTCCATCGCGGAGCGCGAGGCCGAAGACCTCCGTGCGACGCTGGGACAGGTACTGCCGGAAGCGCTTTACGATAACGACGTGCTGGCAAGCCTTCGGGTGATTCCGTCGGCGGGAGAGGGGACCGGCCTCGATCGAACCGAGGTTTTTGTCGCCAAGAAAGGGGCCGAAGTCACCGGCGTCGCATTCAAGATGCTGGCAACCGGCGGCTACGCCGGATCTCTCACCCTCATGCTGGGCCTGGACCGCGAAGGCAAAATCCTGGGCGTCCGGGTGATCTCGCATGCCGAGACTCCGGGCTTGGGCGATAAGGTCGAAACCTCCAAGTCCGGCTGGATTCTGGGATTCAACGGCCGCTCCCTGAACAACACGTCTCAGCAAGGCTGGCGGGTCAAAAAAGACGGCGGCGACTTCGACCAATTTGCCGGCGCCACCATTACGCCGCGGGCGGTGGTCAAGGGCGTCGAAGGAGGGCTCAAATTCTTCGAGCGCCACCGCCTAGAACTCGTCGGAGCAACCGATTAGCGGAGGAAAACCGTCATGTCCGAATCCTTGACCAGAATCGCCAAAGAAGGTTTGTGGAGCAACAACATCGTCTTCAGCCAGAGCATCGCCTTGTGCCCGCTCCTGGCGGTCACCGGCACCACCACCAATGGACTCGGCATGGGGCTCGCCACGACCGCCGTTTTGATGGCGTGCAACCTGCTGATCTCTTACGGCCGGCTGCTCATACCGCCGGAGATCCGGATTCCCGTGTTCGTCGCGCTGATCGCCATGGTCGTCACCCTGGTGGATATGGTGATGAATGCTTGGCTGCACGAGTTGCACAAGGTGCTGGGCCTCTTTATTCCGCTGATCGTGACCAATTGCGCCATATTGGGCCGTGCGGAAGCCTACGCCTCGCGGAAGCCGCCGGTTTACGCCCTGTTCGACGGGCTCATGATGGGCTTGGGGTTCACCCTGGCCCTGGTCGTCCTTGGCGCGGCGCGGGAAATCAGCGGCTCCGGAACCTTGTTCGCCAACGCTTCATTACTGTTGGGGCAGGGATTCGCCTGGCTGGAAACCACGCTGATCTCGGAGTACCGCGGTTTCCTGCTGATGGCCTTGCCGCCGGGCGGTTTCGTGATGCTGGGTTTTATTCTTGCCGGAAAGAGATTGCTGGATAAGCGCTTGGCGCGCAGGGCGGCACGAAACGCGGCCATCGAACAGCCGTTGGCCGAAAACGTCTAATTGGGTGAAGAAATATGCACGTCGGTGTATGTTACGCGGAAGCGGATCGCCAGGTATGGATGCGGCTGGAAGTCCCGGACAACAGCGTGGTGGAAGAAGCGATCCGCCGCTCGGGCATCTTGGAGTGCTTCCCGGAAATCGATCTCGCCAAACAAAAGGTCGGTATATTCGGCAAACTGGTGAAGCTGGACAGTCCGATCAACGATGGAGACCGCATCGAAATTTACCGTCCCATCACGGCCGATCCGAAGACCGTCAAGCGTCGCCGCACCGCAAGCGATGACGACGATGACGATTGAGTGCGCCGCGCTTGGGTTACTTTTTCAATAACAATACAAACGGAGAACTTTCCCGGTGAAAGGCGACAGCAAGGTTATCGAATATCTCAACAAAGTCCTCACCAACGAACTGACCGCGATCAACCAATATTTCCTGCATGCGCGGATGTTCAAGAGTTGGGGCCTGCAGAAACTCGACGACAAGGAGTATCACGAATCCATCGACGAGATGAAGCATGCCGATGACGTGATCGAACGCATCCTGTTCCTCGAAGGTCTCCCGAATCTCCAGGACTTGGGCAAGCTCAAGATCGGCGAGCATACCCTGGAAATGCTGGAATGCGATTTGGCCTTGGAAATGGAGGCCATTCCGCTGTTACGCGAAGCTATTGTCTATTGCGAGCAGGTTAACGACTACGTGACCCGCGAACTTCTCGAACACATCCTCGAAAGCGAGGAAGAACATGTCGACTGGCTGGAAACCCAACTAGACCTGATCGGCAAGATCGGTATCCAGAACTACCAGCAGTCCATGATGTAAAAGCTCTCCCAAGCGAAGGGTCACTCGGGCGGTTTTCGGACCGCCCTTTTTTTGTCCGCTTTTAAACAAACGTCCCTAAAGATTGGCTGCTTTGTATTCCTCCGAACATTCCCGCAACCTCAAGAGTGTCGTATGTTTTTGAATTAAATAGCATTAATGGATGGTACGCGGATTGCACTGTAGACAATCGGTGTTAGGTTCAACGGATGTTCCGTTTTCCGACGGTCAAGCCGCAGGGCGAGGAAAGGCCGCTATGCCCGCGCCGGGACGGAACGACTAGACAGATCAGGAGCAAGCCATGCAGACAGTGCAGCATCAATCGGGTGCCGAGGGCGTCGACACGCACGCCGTCGAGGATATAGACGACATCATGCAAAAGGTCGCCGAGCATAAAGGCTGCGGCACCTCGGGCGGGTCCGGGAAAGCCAGTTGCGGTTCCGGCGCGGGCGAAAACGACCTGCCTCCCGAAATCTGGGAGAAGGTCAAGAATCACCCCTGTTACAGCGAGGAGGCCCACCACCATTACGCGCGCATGCACGTGGCGGTGGCTCCGGCCTGCAACATCCAGTGCAATTACTGCAATCGAAAATACGATTGCGCCAATGAAAGCCGTCCCGGCGTCGTGAGCGAGAAGTTGACCCCAGAACAGGCGGCGAAAAAGGTTCTGGCGGTGGCGTCCACCATCCCGCAAATGACCGTGCTCGGCATTGCAGGTCCCGGCGATCCTCTCGCCAATCCGGAAAAGACCTTCAAGACCTTCGAACTGGTCGCCAAGCACGCGCCGGACATCAAGCTGTGCGTGTCCACTAACGGCCTAGCGCTGCCCGATCACGTGGAGCAGCTTTCCAAGTACAACATCGATCACGTCACCATCACCATCAACATGGTCGACCCGGAAGTCGGCGCCAAGATCTATCCCTGGATCTATTACAAGAAAAAGCGCTATCACGGCGTCGAGGCGGCCAAGATTCTCAGCGAGCGGCAGCTGCAAGGACTCGAAATGCTGACCGAGCGGGGCATCTTGTCCAAGATCAATTCGGTGATGATTCCGGGGATCAACGACGAGCATCTGGTCGAGGTCAACAAAGCCGTCAAATCGCGCGGCGCCTTCCTGCACAACATCATGCCGCTGATTTCGGCCCCGGAGCACGGGACGGTGTTCGGCCTGACCGGCCAGCGCGGCCCCACGGCGCAAGAGCTCAAGGCGCTGCAGGACAAGTGCGAAGGCGAAATGAACATGATGCGCCACTGCCGCCAGTGCCGGGCCGATGCCGTCGGGCTCCTGGGCGAGGACCGCAGCGCCGAGTTCACCACCGACAAGATCATGGAAATGGAAGTCACATACGACCTCGAATCCCGCAAGGCCTATCAGGCGGCGGTGGAGAAGGAGCGTGACGCAGTGGTCGCGGCCAAGAAAGCCGAGCTCGAAGGTCTGGCGGGCGAGCATTCCGACATCAAGATGCTCATCGCCGTGGCCACCAAGGGCGGCGGCAAGGTCAACGAACATTTCGGGCACGCCAAGGAGTTCCAGGTCTATGAACTCTCGACCGCGGGCGCCAAGTTCGTCGGTCACCGCCGCGTCGATCTTTACTGCCAGGGCGGCTATGGCGAGGAAGATTCGCTCGCGACCATCATCCGGGCCATCAACGACTGCCATGCGGTGTTCGTAGCCAAGATCGGCGGCTGTCCGAAGAACGATTTGAAATCGGCCGGCATCGATCCCGTCGATCAATACGCGGGCGAGTTCATCGAGCAATCTGCGATCGCTTACTTCAAGGACTATTTGGACAAAGTGAAGAGCGGCGAAATCGAGCACGTGGCACGCGGCGACGCGCACATCCGTCAAGGCGCATTGACCTCGGCGGAAGCGGCTTAGAGCCTCTTTTTCCAGTATTCACCCGCCTTCCGGGAAGGATCGTCCCGGAAGGCGCCCAACCACCTTGCTGAGGAGAAAAAACATGGCCTACACGATCGTGAAAGACAACTGTACCGGCTGCTCCGCCTGCGAGCCCGAGTGTCCGAACAAGGCAATATCCGAGACGAAGGACGGTCTTTTCGTCATTGACCCCGCCAAGTGCACCGAATGCATCGGATATCACGACGAAGCGCAATGCGTTGCCGTCTGCCCCATCGATGACACCTGCATCATCGACGACAACTATCCCCGTTACCAAGCGGCCTAGGTGAAACCCATGGATCTGACGATTACCCCGAGTGCGGAAAAGTTTATAAGGCGCATGGTGCGCTTCGGCGGCGCCGGCGAGGATGCCGGTTTCCGGCTGTCGGTGAGCCCCGGCGGCTGTTCCGGCCTGGCATCGGAATTCAGCGTGGAAGCGGAGCCCAAGCCCGGCGACGCCGTCGTCGTAGTCAACGGCCTCAAGCTGTTCTTGCCGGCGGAGAGCCGTTTGCTGCTGCAAGGCGTCACCATCGACTTTTCCGAGACGCCGATGTCCAGCGGCTTCGTGTTCCGCAATCCCAATTCGACGGGTTGCAGCACGTGCGGCAGCAGTACGTCGGCGGGCGCGGCGACGGTGTCGGTGTCCTCCATTCAGGTCAAGAGCAGCCATTGACGGACGGTCGCACCGATATACAGAACGGTTTCGCGCAATCACATTCCCTAGAGGTGTCGTCGCTCATGCCGGATGCCGCAGACTTTGGGTTTAATGGAAATGCCGCCGCGGCTGCCTGTTTAGGCTCAGGACTGCCCGAAGAGGCCGAGCGGCACCTGCGCCAGGCAGGGCTCAGCTACCATCGGGACGAAGAAGCCCTTGGGCATCTGCAAGCCGCCTGGCGGGCGGCGCCCGGCCATGCCGCCGTGTATATCGGCCTGTACCGGTTCTATTTCTACAAGAACCGATTGCTGGAAGCCCTGGAAGTCGCCCGCGACTGCCTGAAGAAAGCCGCTCTCGACAACGGCTTGCCGGAAGACTGGCGGGCAGCGAAAGCGACCGACGCCGATTTCGGCAGCTTCGAAGCGATCCTGCCCCGGTTCTTCCTGTTCACCCTTAAAGGTTACGGTTATCTGAATCTGCGATTGGGGCAGCTCGACGAGGGGCGCGCCGCCATCGAAAAGCTATTGGAACTCGATCCCGGCGACAAACTCGGCGGCAAGGTGCTGTTGAGCGTCTTGGAGAGGCAAGAGCATGGAGACGACGACTGAAATCGACGAAGCTCGCGACTGGCACGGCAATCTGCTGGACTGCAACGGGTGCGAGCGCGTGGCGGAACTGGATCATGGCCGGTGCCGATTGGGCCATGCCTGCGTGCATGACCGTTACGCCCGCCGCATCGACCGGTTTTTTCGCTGGAATCCGCATCTTGCCAAGGAATATCTGGAGCACCCGTATTTCGAGACGCGGGCGGTGGCGGCGAAATATGTCGAGGTGTTTCAGTTGCCGCGCCTGATCGCGGACCCGGACGAAACCGTGCGGCAAAGCGTCGCTCAGCGTCTGCCGCTTCGCTCTCGGCATTTGAAGGCACTTAGCCGGGATCCGCACCGGGAGGTGCGCATCCGGGTGGCGGAGCGGCTGGAGTTCGGCGATCTCGTCGCGATGATCGACGATCCCGATTACTACGTCAGGCAGATCGTGGCCCGGCGTCTTCCGCCCAGTCTCCTGGTGCGGATGCTTTACGATCTCGATCGGGAAGTGCGCAAGGTCGTGGCGCGGCGGGTAGGCGCCGAATGGCTGCACACGATGGCGAGGGACCCGGAACTGGACGTTCGGCTGGAAGCGATTCGGCGCATGGATGACGGCCAACTAAAGCATTATCGAGAAGACCCCGACTGGCGCGTGCGCTACGAGGTCGCCAGCCGGCTCGACCTCGCCGAACTCGCCCCGATGCGCGGCGATCCGGACGCGACGGTGCGGGACTTGGTCGAGCAGCGCCTCGCCGGACGGTGCGATGCCAATGTTCTACCGGAAGCTTGTTAACCCACAATCACTCAGCGAGGAGCGATATGGCCACCAACATTGTTCGCGACAGCGATATCAACGAATTGAACGGTCCGCCGCGTTTCAAATTCGGCGAGAAGGTGAAATCGAAAAAGGTGATCCGGAATGACGGCACCTTCAATGGCCGCGATATCGGCGAGGTGCTGGTCAAGAAAGGCGAGGTGGGATACATCAAGAGCATCAACACCTTCCTTCAGCAGTTTTACATTTACGCCGTGGATTTTCCGGACCGCGGTTACGCGGTAGGCATGAAGGGCCGCGAAATCGAATCGCTGGACAATCCGCCGCCTCCGAAAAGCGCGCCGGCTTCCGAAGGAGGAGAGACCGCATGATCGAGCCACGCACTCCGATTTATCAGTGGGGACAAAAGGTTTGGACGGAAACGGATCTCTACAACGACGGCACCTATCCCGATCGCGAGCCGGAGGCCTTGCTGGTCGCCGCGGGCAGCGAGGGCGAGATCGTGCAGGTCGGTTTCCATGAAGAAGTCAAGATTCCCGTATACCTGGTTGAGTTTCCGAACGGCTGCGTCGTCGGCTGCTTCGAAGAGGAACTCCGATCCGACCAAGCCAAAGGACAGGCGGCCGGCATTCTATAGGTGCGAGGTAGGCCGGAATAAGCGAAGCGTTTTCGGCGCTGGGAGATTGAACCCACGAGCGGGTCGTGCCGGTCTGAAGTCCCCGGTTGGGGGGCGAATTTCCGGGAAGCTCCGGCATCCCGTGGCGCGAAGCGGGAGCTTCCCGAGGCAGCATTGCCAAACGGGAGCTTGGAAACGAGTGAGAACGAGCGAGAGCGGACGAGCGGAACAAGGACGGAAAGGGTTGTGCGGAGGTCTTGATCCGATGAAAGGCAATCTTGCGGTATCCAATCTGATGTCGGTATGTCCCCATCCCAACGAGGTGGATCGGAAGCGCATCGACCGCGCGCTCGGAAAGCGTAAGCGCTACCGCTACGTGACCCCGGTGGTTCGTTCGATCGAGGCCGGTTATGAAATCGTGAGCCCTTGTTGCTCGCGGAATATCGATCCCGAAGGCGGGGTGATCGATATTGCCCGGCTGGAATTTCAGGATCAGTCTCGGTGTTGGCGGCTGTACCGAAAGGATCATAGAGCGAACCAATGGATCGAGTACGGCGAATTTCATGCCTTGTCTCAAATTCTCGAACTTTTGAACGAAGACCCCGATAGGCAGTTCTGGCAATGAGCGACGCAATCATTTATCTGGACAACAACGCCACCACGGCGGTAGCGCCGGAGTGCGCGGAGGCGATGGCCCGCTGTCTCAGGGAGCATTACGGCAATCCGTCGAGCAAGCATCGGGCCGGCGAATCAGCCAAGGTCGAAACCCTCGCCGGCCGTGCCAAGGTGGCGGCGCTCCTCGGCGCCACGCCTCCGGAAATCGTCTTTACTAGCGGCGGCACCGAAGCCAACCATCAGGCCATTCTGGGCGCACTTGCTCTTGCGCCCGAACGGTGGCACATCGTCTCTAGCCAGGTGGAGCATCCCTCAAACCTGGCCCTGTTGCGCCATCTCGAAACCCAAGGCGTGCGGGTGACCTATCTGCCGGTAGACGGCCACGGTCGGCTCGATCTCGGAGCACTCGAACGCGCCATCACGGAGGACACGGCTTTGGTCTCCCTGATGTGGGCCAACAATGAGACCGGCGTGCTGTTTCCCATCGGGGAAGCCGCTGCGATCGCCCGAGCCAGAGGTGTCCTGTTTCATACCGACGCGGTGCAGGCGGTGGGCAAAATCCCCATCGATCTAGCTCGAGTTCCGGTGGATTTCCTGTCCTTTTCGGGCCACAAGCTTCATGCGCCGAAAGGGGTGGGTGTCCTGTTCGTGCGTAAGGGCTTGAAACTGCCGCCGCTCTTGTTCGGACATCAGGAGCGCGGCCGCCGCGGCAGCACGGAGAACGTGCCGGGGATCGCCGCGCTTGGAGTCGCAGCCGAATTGGCTGCTGCCGGTCTGGCAAGCTCCGGGTCCAGGATCGGGGCTTTGCGCGACCGGTTGGAGAGCGAATTGCTGGCGCGGATCCCCGGAGCCTTCGTCAACGGCGCCGACGCCGAGCGGGTCGCAAACACCACCAGTCTGTGCCTGGGCGCGCTCGAGGCCGAGCCGATTCTCGACAGGCTCGACCGGGCCGGAATCTGCGCCTCCGCGGGTGCGGCCTGCACCGCTTCGGGGACCGAGCCGTCGCACGTGTTGACCGCCACGGGGCTTTCCCCGGAAGCCGCGCTGGCCACGATCCGATTCTCCCTGAGCCGCTACACCACGGCGGAGGACATTGAGCGGGTCATAGCGGTCCTGCCCGGAATCGTCCGAATGTTCGAGGCGGAGGCGGCATGAACCCGGAGGAGGGGCATCTTTTGTTCCCTCTCCCTCTGGGAGAGGGCTAGGGTGAGGGGATTAAAAATGGAGCTAACCATGCCCTGCCGGACAAATCGGCAGGACAGCCGAGTTGCACGCGCAGCGCCCCAAGGGTATGGCACAGGGATGTGCCATATGAAACGCTGACACTTATTCCGGCCTACGAAACGACGAGACATTGATTTTTCAAACCCAACTGGAGTACCGCATGAAGGTCATGATTAGAAGAAATTCCGCCGGCGAGCTGTCCGTCTACGTTCCGAAGAAGGACCTGGAGGAACCCATCGTTTCCCAGGAAAAGCCGGAGCTGTGGGGCGGGATGGTGACGCTCGCGAACGGCTGGGAGCTGTCGCTGCCGGCCATGGCGGCCGATACCGCGCTGCCGATCACGGTCGACGCGCGCCGCGTGAGCGGGGACTGATCATGGCGCTCAGCACCGAAGCGCTTCAGGAAATCCGAATGCTTCTCGAAAGCGAAGCCCCCGCCGCGGAACGCTATGCGAGCGTGCGCAAGAGCTTTCCGGGGCTGTCGCTAACGCGTTGCGACGCCAGCGACATGAGTTCCGAAGTTCCGGTATTCGAAACCTCTGACTTCTGCGTTTACCTGATAGACACCTCGGAACACTGCGTGCGCATTACCGGCGATCCGGCCGCGGCAACCGGTCTGATCGTCGCTCAAAAACGGTAGTTATCGACCATGAAAAACTCACCTACCATCTTGCTCTCGGACCCCGACATCAGCCTGTCCGAACTCGAAGCCGTGGAAGAGGTCCTGAAATCGCCGCGGCTGAGCGCGGGACCTACGGTCGAAGCCTTCGAAGAAGCTTTTGCCGAATATCTCGGGCGTAAACACGCCGTGGCGGTAAGCAGTGCTACCATCGGGCTGATGCTGGCGCTCAAGGCCTACGGCATAGGTCCGGGAGACGAAGTTATCGCTTCGGCGTTCGGTTTTCGCGAGACCGTTCACGGCATCGCTCTGGCCGGAGCGACGCCGATCTTCGCCGACATCGATTACTGGTCGGGCACGCTGGTCCCCGAGAAAGCCGCCGCGGGAATCACGTCGAAAACGCGCGCCATCGTGGCCGGGAACACCAACGGCCATCCGGCGATGTGGCCGGCGTTCCGCGAACTCGCCGGGAAACACGGCCTGCTGCTCATCGAAGATTCCAGCGAGGCGATCGGTTCGCGTTACCAGGGGAAGCTGGTGGGCAGCTTCGGCGACTGTTCGGTGTTCGATCTGTCGCAGCCCTCGCCCCTGACTTGCGGCGAGGGCGGCATGGTGGTGACCGACGACGGCGATCTGGCCGCACGGCTGCGGAGCTTCAGGGCCCGCCGGCTCGACGAACGGCATTCGGTGGTACTGGGCGAGACGCCGCCGTATCGAGCGGAACTCAGCGAACTCAGCGCCGCACTCGGGCTGGTGCAGCTCAAGCGCCTTCCGGGAATCCTGGAGCGCCGCAAGCTGATCGAAGCCTATTACAACGCCCACATGCAATCCTTCGAAGGCATCAAGCCGCCGTATCTCGCTCCGGACGTGGATGAGGCCCACTGGTTTCTCTACCTGGTCCATCTCGGCACCCGTTTTTCCCGATCCAGCCGCGACGCCATCATTCACGACTTGGCGACCGAGCAGATCGAGGCCGTGGCGTATTGCCGGCCGCTGCATCAGCAGCGTTTTTACGGAAACCTGGGCTATCGCAAGGGCGATTTCTTCGTCACCGAGAAGCTGGCAGACCGCGCCGTTGCGCTGCCTTTCCACAACCATATCACGGAGGACCAGGTGGGCTTCATCGTAAAGACCGCCAAGGATGCCTCGATCAATGTCGGGGCGGGCTCCGCAATCTATCTCTGACGCCATTCCGAGGCCATGTCGGGCTTTTTGCGGACCGAAAAGAGGCGGAATGCGAAAGCCTGGGTGACCGTCCTGCCCGCGGGCAAGACGGTGCAGGTGGCGAGAGGTGCCAATTTGCTCGAGGCCATCGCGGCGGCGGGCGAGCCTGTCGCTCACCGCTGCGGCGGACGGGCCCGTTGCGGCGAGTGCCATGTGCTCGTGCGACAGGGCTGGCGCAACTTATCCAAGGTGCGCCAGGCAGAACGCGATCGGCTCACGCAGCTGTGCGGAGCGGAATCGCTGTCCAGGCTGGCTTGTCAGGCCGCCCTGGGCGTTCATAACAAAGTAATAATCGAACTTATAAACCATTAACCAGAGGATCGTTGTTATGGATACCAAAGAAGCTGTCGCTACTCCTTCAGAACCCGAGTCAGCCATCGTGGCGGATGCGCCCGGCAACGGGCAGAGGACGGACTGCGTGATTCACCTCCGTTTTTTTCCGGACGGCACGGTAGCGGAAATCGGGGAGCGTCCGTCCGGGGTGCAGCCGCACGACTGGTACAAATACCTGTGCAACAACACGCAAAACACTTACCAGGCCTTGTCCGGCGGACGCGGGCTGTTCCGCTTGCCGCGCACCGAGGTGGACGCCTTGAAGGCCTCCTGCGCCGCGGGGATAACATCATGAGCACGCCGTTTCCGAGCCAATTGGCAGACGATCTGGCGGCGGGGCGGATCATCCCGTATCTCGGCCCCGAGGTTCTGAGTCTCGCGCCCGGCGCGGTTCCGAGCTCGCCGGAGGCCTTGGTGGAACTGATTACGGCCAAGGTCACCGTACCCCACAAGATTCGCAAGAATCTTACCGCCGCCAGTCAATACATCGAGAACTTCAAGCACCGGAAGACGCTGGTGGGCCTTCTGCAGGAAGCCTTTCGGAGCCCGCCGGAACCGACCGTTCTGCACGGTTTCCTGGCGAATCTCTCGAGCCCGCTGCCCTTGATCGTCGACGTCTGGTACGACGCCAGCATGGCCGCGGCCCTGGCTTCACGCAGCGATTTCGGACAAGTGCAGGGCGTGAGCCGTGCGGAGCACCTGGGAGAATGGGTTCACTATTCCCGTGCCGACGGGACCAAGGCGGAGCCGGAGGAAGCGGCGGGATGGGCGACCCTGCTGTACAAACCGCTGGGTTCCATCAAACCTGCGTCCAATTTCATCATCTCGGATTCCGACTACGTGGAGGTGCTGACGGAAATCGACATTCAGACGCCGATTCCGGAGCGGGTGAAGGAGATTCGGACGGGCCGCAGCTTCCTGTTCCTCGGCTGCCGTTTCCGCAACCAGCTGGAGCGCAACTATGCGCGGCAGATCATGAAGCGTTCCAGCGACCGGCATTTCGCGGTGCTGGAAGGCGATCTCACCCGTAACGAGGCGCGGTTTCTCGAGGAACAAGGCATCGAACGGATCGACATGCCTTTGGCCGAGTTCATTGGCGGGCTTACCGGAACCCGAGTCGAGCCGCGGCGCGCCGTGGCCTAATCCGAATCTCGTAGGCAACGGCGTAGGGATGCGCCGGGACGGCTGTCGCCCCTCCGATGGGGCCCAGGACAGGCTTATGCCGGCCTACAAAACCAATGTAGGCCGGCATAAGCGGAGCGTTTCCGGCATCCGGTGTATTGCTAAGCGCGTCTTCCGGCGGCGACCGGGCGGGACATCAAGGGACTGGCCAAGCTGGTGGCGAAGTATTGCCAATAGAAGCGGGTGCCGCCGTCCCTGGAGGTTTTCAAGCGCTGCTCGATGTTTCGGGGGGATGGATTTGGGCCAGGCTACGCTTTAACTTCGGCCGCAGCGTGGCATGAGAATGCCTTATTCGGCGGAATACGCGGGTACGCTATTCCGCCCTACCAATGCCCTTGATGGCGTCGAAGGTACTCGCCATTTCATCGAGGCTGACTTCGGTCGCCAAAGCCTCGGCGAAGACATCGTCGCCCGCCGTCCAGCGGTCCTGGCAACTGCCATCGGCCAAGGCCATGGATACCGCCTGGTTGAGCTCGTAGGCGCCGAATGCGTAGCCGGCATCCCGAAGCGCCGACTGCATTGCGTGCTGAACCAGGCTGCGGACGGTCATATGCGGGGCCGAAAAGGGGATATTGCTGGCGCGTCCGGCTGCGGCTTCGACGCAGGCACGCTTGTCGTAGGACGCGTGGCCTCGGCAGGCGAGGGGACGCACCGGGTAAATGACGCAGACGCCGTTGGCGATGAACGGGCACCGGCGCCTGAGGGCGACCCGTTGCTCCTCGCTCAGCCCTCGGGTCACGCGATCGGCATCGGCGATGCGCTGCTCCAGATCGACTTCGGCGCGTTTCAAGGCGGCGGATGCCCAAGGGATATAGCGCGCGATCATCAGAATTTCGGGCGCCGTTGCCGTGACCCGAAGCGTGCAGCAGGTGGCGCATCCCTTGTGGCAGGCCAAGGGGGGCAGCCCCTCAGACTGAATTTCGACATTGCCTTCGAAACTGCTGAAGGCCTGCTCCAGCAGTCCGTCGATGAGGTCTTCGCGGCCGCACCTGGCGGCGAGGGTTTCGGCGAAGGCTTGGTGCTGCGCCTTGAAGAAGGCCAGAGGACCGGATTCGTCCGCTATCGTTTCTTCCAGCATGGGCGTTTTGTCATGTGTGAAAGCGGTCATATTGCGATCTCAAGGTATACGGGTCAATGCATCCGTTCAGATTCTGAGCTTTTTTGTGGCTCGGCGTACCGGATGGGGTGTTCGCCACTGGGCCGGGCTTTCTCATGAGCACAATAGCGCTTGCCTGGGGCGCCCACCCCGATTTCCCCCTGATTCTGATTGCCAACCGCGATGAACGGCACGCCCGCCCGACCGCGCTGGCAGCTTGGTGGCCGACGGAGCCCGCCTACCTCGGCGCTCGCGACTTGGCGCGGGGCGGTACGTGGTTCGGGGTGGCTCGCGATGGGCGCTTCGCGCTCGTCACCGGCTTTCGCGATGGCTCGCCGGCCGATCTCGCCGCACCCACGCGCGGCCAATTGCCCCTGGATTACCTGACCTCTAGCGAGGAGCCGGTCGTGCATGCTCGACGCTTCGCCCGCAACCGCGGCGGATATCCGCCTTTCAATCTGCTGATCGGCTCGCCGCGGCACGTGTTCTATGCCGCGACCCGGGCCCGCTTGCCGCTGGCGCTTACTCCGGGCATTCACACCTTGTCCAACGGTCTGTTGGACGAGCCCTGGCCCAAGTGCGTGCGGCTGGACACGCTGCTGGGTTCTTATCTGAAAACCCACGGCGGTTTCGCGATGCTGCTGGGCGCTTACTCGGATCTGTCCAAGGCTGGCGTTCGGGGCGCCGACGATCCGATCTGCACCGCCAAGCCGGTTTCGCCGGCCGACTTCGCGAAAGCGGGTTTCGCCATGCTGGCGGATCGCGAAACCACAAGCGAAGGGCTGCCCGACACCGGCATCGGCCGCGCGGAGGAAGAACGCCTGTCCGCCTGCTTCGTAATAGGATCGGAATCCGGCACCCGCTCGAGCACGGTCTTCGTCATGGCGCGGGACGGCCGGGTCTATTTCGAGGAACGCAGCTTCGATCCGGAAGGCGCCGAATCCGGGCGTGTGGTCGAAGAATGGACCATCGACCCCCAAGCCTTTTCCGGGAGCGGCGATGACTGAGACCCGTCCGAGTTCCCGCACCAGCGCGACGCCCGCTCGGCGGAACGTTTCGACCAGACAGGGCCAAGCCGATCGTGCGCCATTACGATCCGAAATGATGCACGGGTTTTCTCCGCGCCATTCTCATCGTGAACTACCTCTGGCTCCACAGTACAAGGAGTTGGGCGAGCCTTACCATATCCCGGTATCGGCAACGCCCTTGCCTGAGCCGAGGATGGTCCATTTCAACGCGCCCTTGGCCTTGGAACTGGGGCTCGATGTCAGTGAAGCCGAATCGCCGAAACTTCTGAACATTCTGGCAGGCAACCGGCCGTGGCCGAACTACGCGCCCTCGGCGTCGGTCTACGCGGGACACCAGTTCGGAGCTTGGGTGCCTCAATTGGGGGACGGGCGTGCGCTCCTGATCGCGGAGGTTCGGACGCCCGCCGGGGCGCGAATGGAACTGCAGCTCAAGGGGTCCGGGCCGACGCCGTATTCGCGGGGGCTCGACGGGCGCGCGGTGCTGCGTTCGTCGATACGGGAATATCTCTGTTCGGAGGCGATGCACGCTCTCGGCGTGCCGACCACGCGCTGCTTGAGCCTGGTGACGTCGCCGGAACCGGTGTACCGGGAAACGGCGGAAACCGCGGCCGTAGTCTGCCGCGTGTCGCCCAGCTTCGTGCGCTTCGGGCAGTTCGAGTTTTTCTATCGCAACGGACGGCACCAGCATCTCGCTCCCTTGGCCGACCATGTCATCGGGGAGCATTTTCCGCACATGAAGGACCGTCCGGACCGTTATGCCGCCTGGCTGGGCGAAGTTATCGAGCGCACCGCCCGGCTGATCGCGCAATGGCAAACCTTGGGGTTCTGCCACGGCGTCATGAACACCGACAATTTCTCGGTTCTGGGCTTGACCCTGGATTACGCTCCCTTCGGCTTCATGGACGCGTTCCGGCAATACCATGTCTGCAACCATTCCGATTTCGAGGGCCGCTACGCCTATTACGCACAGCCCGAGATCGGACAGTGGAATTGCTCGCGGCTGCTGCGGGCGACCTTGCCGCTGCTCTCGGACAGCGAGGAGGAGGCTCTGGACATCGCGACCGGCATTTTCGAGCGCTACGCTCCGGTGTATACCCAGGCGATCATGCGCCGCTGGGCCGACAAGCTGGGCTTATACGAAGTGCGTGACGGCGATGTCGACCTGGTCAACCGATTCCTGGCCATCCTGCAGCGCGGCAGGAGCGATTTCACCCGGAGTTTCCGTCATCTTTCCAAGGTGCGTACCGACAGCGACGAGCCGGCGATCGGGGCCCGCGAGGAGATCGTGGACCTCGAAGCTTACGACGCCTGGATCACCAATTACCGGGTCCGCCTGCGCGCCGAGGGAAATACCGACGACGAGGCCCGTACCTGGCACATGAACCGCGCCAACCCCAAGTATGTGTTGCGCAACCATATGGCCCAGGCCGCCATCGAGAAGGCGGAGGCCGGGGACGACTCGGAAGTCGCGAAGCTGATGCGGCTGCTCGCCCGGCCTTACGACGAACAGCCGGAGATGGACGCCTATGCCGCCGCGCCTCCGGAAGAGCTGCGGCACATCGAAGTGAGCTGCTCGTCGTGATCCCGCATCTTTCTCAGCCGTGGCCGAAGCTTTGCACAGCGAACGCTGGGCCGACGCGTAGCGTGGGTTTTCATTCCAGATTTTGTTACCAACCTTTCCGCGAGGAGCAATCCCATGAAATGGAGCGATACCTTCGACATCGCCATCGCGCTGGCCGAAAACCATCCCGACGTCGATCCCAAATACGTGCGGTTTACCGATCTGCTCGACTGGATCACGCGCCTGGACGGCTTCGACGACAGCGTCGAGCAATGCAACGAGAAAGTGCTGGAAGCGGTGCAGATGGCGTGGATAGACGAGGTGAGCTAGGCCGTAGTCGATTCGACGAAGAGCGTGCGGCGCGTGACCTGCGGCGGCTAGCCCGAAACCCGCATACACCGGGTAGGGTGGGTTAGGTGCGCCCAACGCCACCCGCGTGTAACCCATCGAGTCAGGCGCGCAACCCACCAAAGCGGCAAAGCCATCGAGCATGGCTCTGGCGGGTTACGGCGCACTTGAAACGCAGTATTCATTGGCCGATCCGTGCCTGAGTGCGCCTAGCCCACCCTAAGATTACTGTTCACTCGAATGCCGAATGGAATAAGTCACCCGTTATCGACCGGCCGACCGTTTTCATCGAACGCCATCCCGTTCCGTTCTCCGTCGGCATCGATGATTTCGACCGAGCGCAGGGCGCCGTTGGCGTGATAGGTATAGCGGTGTTCCATTTCCACTTCCCCGTAGACCAGCTTCTGCAGGCCGATCAGCCGGTCCTGGTCGTCGAAATAGCCTCGGAAATAGGTATTGCGGTTTTCTAGCTGGGCGGGTTCCAGCTCAGTCATTAGCTTGAGCGGCAGTTTCACGCCGGTATAGGTGAGGAAATAGCGGCAACGGCCCTGCATGGCTTCGGTCATGGCGTATTGTTCTCCTGGGGAAATAAAGACCGGGTCTTACACACGATAGCCTTCCTCCCGCAACACCCTCTGCACCGCCGGGCGGGCCAGCATGCGTCGATAGTGCGCCAAGCAGTTTTCCGGCAGTTCGAGCTTGAGTTTATCGCCCCAGAATTCCACGTAGAACAGCGCCGCGTCGGCGATGGAAAATCGTCCTGCCACGTATTCCCGCCCATTCAGCAGCGCATCCAGCACCGCATAACCCTTGGCCACGATCTCGAGGCCTCGCTGTTTGACCGCCTCGTGCTCGGCCGCATTGGGCGTGAAATGAGCCATGGTGAAGATCCGCGCGAAGCCCTGCGTGTGGATCGTGCCCACGGCATAAGTCATGGCCTCGATCACCCTCGCCTCGCCTTCGGCATCGTCCGGCAGCAGTTTCGCCTTGGGATGGGTGCGGGCCAGCCACCAGGCGATGGCCTGAAACTCGGTCAACACCGATCCGTCGTCGCGTACCAGAGTGGGAATCGTGCCTTTCGGATTCATGGCCAGATAATCGGGCCGGTTCTGATCTCCCGCCAGAAGATCGACCAGATACACCTCGAAAGGCAGGTCCAGTTCTTCCAACAGAATGTGTATGCCGGTCGAGCACGATCCGGGCGTCATATAAAGTTTCATGATCCGATAGTGACGATCAGAGGTTCCAGTCCCGCGACGGTCGCTTCGATGACATCGCCCTTGACCACTGGGCCGGGCCCGGCCGGCGTGCCGGTAAAGATCAGGTCACCCGGGCAAATCTCAACCAGGGTGGACAGATAGCTGATGATCTCGGGTATTTTCCAGATCATGTCGGACACATCGGCGCTTTGGCGTATCTCCCCGTTGACCTTGAGTTCGATCTTGCCCTGGGCGATCACGCCCGTATAAAACTCCGGGGTGATCGCGGAGCAAGGCGCCGAGTGATCGAATCCTTTCGCCATGTCCCAGGGCAGTCCTTTTTTGCGCGCGGCCTGTTGCACATCGCGCAAAGTCATGTCCAGACCCACGGCGTAGCCGAAGATGTAATCGTTGGCTTTGTCGATCGGGATTTGCCTGCCGCCCAGTTGCATGGCGACGACCAGTTCCACTTCCGGCTGCAGATTTTCGGTTCCGGGAGGATAGGGCAGGATCGAGTTGTTGGGCAGGATGGCATCGGCCGGTTTCATGAAGAAGAACGGCGATTCACGGGTCGGATCGACGCCCATTTCCCGCGCATGCTCCGGATAATTGCGGCCGACGCAGAAGATGCGCCGTACCGGAAACGGATTGCACGACATGGCCGGAAGAGTAACGATCGGCGTAGGGGCGAAGGCGTATTTCATGGTTTAGGACCTCTTCGATTAACAAACAAGCCGGCTGTACCCTGGCACGGCGGGGTTCGGCACCGCTCTGCCGAGGTTTAGAGCCCTTTCAGTTCGACTATACGGTGAGAGAGCCGATGGGTTTCAGGTTCTCGACAGGCGTTTTAAATCCCCCTCGATCCCCCTTTTACAAAGGGGGAAGAGAGAGTAATTCCCCCTTTTGCAAAGGGGGGAGGAAAGCGTCATTCCCCCCTTTGTAAAAGGAGGCAGGGGAGATGGCTTGAATCCCGCACGTCGAGGTGCTCGTACAATCATGATGAAACCGCTCTAGACCGGCCGGCGGGGCGATACGCCTGTGTGAATCTGCCGAAAGCTCAGCGCGTCGCCGCACGCAGCAAGTTCAGGCAATCCAGATTGGCGGCCATATCGAGGGCGGTGAAATCGTCCAGGGTCGTAAGGCCGGGATCGGCACCGGCCGCCAACAAACGAGCAACCACCGCTGTTTTGCCGGCGGATGCGGCATACATCAAACAGGTAGCGCCGTTGTCGTTCTGATGGTCTACGGCGATGCCCTGATCGATCAAGCGGTCGATGATGTTGAGGTTCTCGCCGTAGCAGGCCAGCCACAGGGCATTGTTGCCGTCGCTGTTGAGGGAAGCCAGCGAGGCGCCGGCTTCGAGTAGCCCCTCCACGATGGCCTCATCACCCAGCCGACAGGCCTGCATCAGGGGCGTCATCCGGTTATCGCGGGTCGCCTCGATATCGTCGCACGGAAAACCCTGTTCGCTCAGCCAATGGCGGAGAGTAGGGCTCAAATCTCTGGAGCTCGGTCCACGCGTTGTGGCGCGCCAAGCCTCGTAGCCGTCGATCAGGTCGTAGATCGTCTTGAAGCCGAAATCCCTGAACATTTGCGCGTAGGTCTGGCTGGCGTTGCCGTGATAGCAATAGATCAGCATCGGCTGCGATTTCGGGGTCCGCATGAGCACCTGCTCCAGATTGGCCTCCGACAGATGCCGCGCGGTACCGATGCGCCCCGCCGCAAACGAGTCCGGGTCGCGTACATCGAAAATCAACAGGTCCGGCTGTTGCAGCAAAGCTCGTGTTTCGGCGACGTTCACCCGTCGCCAGGCGGTTTCCGCGGTCATAAGATCTCCGTTTGATGTGCTGTCATGGACGGTCGGCGTAGGGCGGCAGGGTGAGTATCCGCGAGTCGGTCAATGGAAAACCCACCGTGAAATGGTACAGGGATTGAAAGGCTCGGCCGGACAGCCCGAGAAGCTCGTGGAAGGCGTCGTCGAAATAGCAGCCGATGCCGGTTCCCCGGATGCCGATGGCCTCCGCCTCGAGATAAAGCACCTGACCCAATAAGCCCGCCTCCCAAAACAATTGCCGGTAACGCCACGGCGCTTCCGCGACAATAGGCTCGAATTCCGCCAGCATCCCTAGGGCGAAAGCACAATCCGCGCCGATCGCCTGGTGGCAATGAAGGGTTCTGGACAGTTGGCCGCAGTCGGCTTTTGCGAGCTGGTACAAGGGCAGATGCTCCGGGCAACCCTCGGGTCTGATCCAGCCGAACTCGTCGCGGAATGCGGCTTTCAGATCGGGTTCGATCGCGGCCCGGCGTGGGAGGGCATAGAGTCCAGGTTCTAGCCCTTCGACACGATGCACGAAGAACACCGGGTGCACACCTGGAGTGAGGTCCCACACGTCCCAGGACGTAACCCGGCGGGGCAGCAGGCTATCCAGCAGATGGTAAAAGCTAGCCGCGCTCAAGACCTCCCGCCGGTCGAAATGTTGTGCGCTGCGCCTTTGCCGGATGAGAGCGGCGGCCGGTTCTCCAGAAACGGCCGGCCTGGGCGGGTAGGTTTCGGTCGTGCCGGGTTCGGGGGCTATGACTGGCGCTTGGGTTGCCTCCGCGACTTCGTCGATCACCGGCCAACGGTACATGGGATGGGGATCGAGCGCGTTGGCCCGGCCGCTCCAGGTACAGCCAGGCGGAAAGAGTTCCGCCGCATTAAATTGCGCGTGCTCGGAATCGGCGATTACTTCGAGCAAAAGCTCCGCTTCCTCTCGCTCCGCCCCGGAAAAGTCCTCGCTCCGATCGAGCCCGAGACTGACAGCCAACTCGGCAGAGCCGATACCACCCACCCAGCGCATTCGCCAACCGAGGGCTGTGGCGGCGTAGCGCAATGCGCCGATGGCATGCCCCGTATCCAGTTGGCAGTAGCGGAAAGCCCGTTCCCCGTATTTCCAGGCTTCCCGCCAGTGGATCGAAGTCAAGGCGACGAACAGGCGCGGCGTCTTGGCGGGAAGCGGTGCTTCGGCGAATCGGCAGCGCTGCTCCAGAACATGATCCTGGCTGACATAGTGATATACGCCGTCGGGAAGCTCAGGAACCGCACGGCAGACGACATAGCCTTCGGTGGGGTGCAAATTGCCGCTGGACGGATTACAGCGCAGGGCCCAGCGGTCCGGTCCGTACTGCTTCCAGGCCGAGAGTCCCAGGGACAATTCAAGCAGGATTCCGACAGTTTCGAGTGATAAGGGGTGAGGTGCCACGGCGTCGGGAACGGACAGCGCGCCGAAGGACGTCGTCAGCCGATCCGCAGCTAAAGGCAGCCGAATCGTGGGCGCACCTTCGAAACGGCGGAACGGGTCGGGCTGGCTGTCCCAATCGAGCGTTTCCGGCCCCGCCGCATAACGCTCCAGGCGATGTTTGGTCCGCTCGTGATAGGCCAGCACCCTTTCCAAGCCGTTGGCTGCGACGTTCAGCGTTTCGCCCTTTGTATCCATCAGGCCGAACGCTCCCCGGTTGGCGTCGGGCAGTGCTCGGCGCGCCGGCACCGTTCGACGTCCGAACTTTCGCTTGTGGCGGGGGCTAGGCCGATCCAGTCGTGAATGCGCTGGACGACGAAACCGGCTTCCCGGCATTCGCCCACTTGCAGCAAGGGCCGACGAATCAGCAGGGGATCTTCGAGCATGAGAGTCAGCGCCGTCGGTTCGTCGAGCACATCGGGCACGATCTCCCCGGATTTCACGCGGGGCGCAGCCCGGTTGAACCATTCGGACACCGGCCGTTCGCTGAAGAAGGCGCGCAGTTCCTCGGCGGTCCACTGGGTCTCCAGAAGATTCCGCACTGTCAGCTCATGCCCGGCCTCCAACAGCAGCCGCTTCTGCCGGGCATTGTTGGCGCAGCCGGGTTTTTCGTAAAAGACGATGGTTGCCATAGTCTTGCTCGGTTTTGTAAGACAATTCATAGGAAGCGCTGAGATACGACAAATCGGCAGGACAGCCGATTTGCATGGCGGAGCCGCCCGAAGGGTGCCGGACGAGGGATGTTCCGCATGTATCCCATCACTCGCGAACGATGCGCTTCACTGCGTTCAGCACATCCTACGCCTCTGCTCCGGCTAGCCGACGAATACGGGCGTGATCCCGTCGGTATCGATCAGCACGTCCTCGCCCTCGATCTTCAGGGGATATTCCGCGAGCGTGCAGGGCTTGCCCTTGACGCAGGCCCCGGTAGCGCCTTCGAATGCCCAATCGTGGTGCGCGCAGGTCAGGGTTTTGCCGTCGAATCGGGCATCGGCCAGCGGCTCGTTGAAATGGGGACACAGCCCCTGAAACGCGCGCGGCTGGTCGCCTCGCGGCCAGACCACCAGCATCAGGGTGCGGTTGACCGCCACCACCTCGTATTTCCCCTCCCGGAGTTCGTTCAAGTCGCAGGCTTTCGTAAACATGTTGAAAATCCTCACACGGTAAATGATTTGGACAGAAATCCGCCGGTACCGGACAGGGTGAGACTGGTGGTATCGAACGGAAAGTCACGGGCGTATTCGCTGTTTTCCGGCGGTTTGTGCTTGAAGATCAGCGCCGCCGCACAGCGTTCCAGCGTTTCGGCATCCATGGCGCCGAAGCTGAAGCAGAGTTCTTCCCTAGTGTCGATGTGAGACTCCCAATCGGCCTGCTTCACGTGATCCGCAATGCACTCCCGGACGTTTTCCGAAGCGCCGATGTAGACGAGCTTCTCATGCCGCCACTCTCCGGGCGGCGCTGTCGTGCAAATCGGCAATCCTGCCGATTTGTGCGGCGACCAGGTCTGCTTCTTGCCGCTGTAGATGCAGGTGTAAACGCAATAGACGCCGGGCTCCGCGGGTATCCCGCCTTTTTTCCTCTCTCTCCAGTACCCGTCGAACTCGATTGCAAAACTATCCATCGCTTCCGTCCTTTCGAAGTCAAGTACCCGTTGGGGGAACCCAGCCTAGCGGTTGGCCGTGCTTGCTTGCGATTCCGAGCAGAGCGGCGGTCTGCCTTTCGATGTGTCGTACGACCTCGGCGTCCAGGCTTTTCAGCCAGCGCACGGGGATGTCGGAGACGCCGTAAGCCGCTCCCGCCAGCATGCCTGCGAGGGCCCCGGTGGTGTCGGCGTCATCCCCCCGGTTGACGACGCCCACGATGCAGTCTTCAAAGGAATCGGTACCGAGGAAAAAATGCAGCACGGTTTGCACGGTGTCGATGATGTAGCCGCTGGCCCGGCCGGGATAGGGATCGAAGCCAAATTCCGGGTGGGCTTCGATCAGCGCTGCGGTGAACGGCCGGCAGTCTTCGGGAGAATCGCCCAAAACCAGGCACTGTACCATGTGACCCAAGGTGAGCGTGGCCGCGTCCGAAAGCGGATGGTGATGGGTGAAATGGCACTGCTCCAGGGTCCATCGCGTGAAGGTTTCCGCGTTCCCCAAGGTGGCCAGGGCGACCGGCAGATTGCGCATGCAAGCCCCGTTGCCGGCATCGCCAGGATTCGGAGGTCCCAAAAGGCTCCCGTCCAACAGATAGCGACGGATACCGCGCCGGCAGGTGTTGCCGACGTCCACCGGTTTTCCCTTGAGCCAGGCGGCGAAGGCTTCGGCCACGGCCTTGAGGTCCCAGCCGCCGCTTTCGACGATCGCCCGACCGAGGGCCAAAGCCATCTCGGTATCGTCGGTCACCTGTCCGGCCTTGAGTTTGAGCCAGCCGCCGCCGATGATCTTGTCGTGGACGCCGTACTGATGCCGGATTTCTCGCGGCGTCATGAACTCTACCGTCGCGCCTAGCGCGTCGCCGATGGCAAGTCCCAGATAAGCGCCCAGAGCGCGGTCATGACGTCGTTCCATGTCCATCAGTAGTAAGAGGCCTTGACCCGGTACTCGCCGCCGATGACGAGATACTCCCATTCGCCCTTGAGCGGATGGCGCGGCAGAAGATTATTGAAAAAGAAAATTTTTACCACGGGCACCTGCACCTCCAGGATGAAGTCGCCGAACTCGCAGGCGGTTTCCCGATTCGCCGTGAACGACACCAGATTGTTGAGCCGCATCGTGAGCCAGCGGCCCTCGCGGGGTCCGAGCTGGCGCTGCTCGTCGAAGCGGTTCTCGCCCCGGTACAGGGTGACATGGCGCCGCCCCGGCAAGCCAAAACGGGCGATAGCCCATTGGCAGAATTCGTACACCAAGTCGAGCTGAAGATTGATGCTGTTGTTGTGGAAACGACTCGACATCTTTTCTTCGATGTAGGCGATCCAGGCCGGAGCGCTGAAGCGCGTCAAGGGTTCCTTGTGGAAGGTCGGAAAGAGGCCGAAGCGGCTTTCCACCCATCCCTTGAGAACCGCACCCTGGGGATTGTTGGAGTCGAACCCCCAGCCGCTCAACAGCTTCAAATAGCTGGAGCGGAAACGGCGCGGGCCGGTGCCGTCCTGCCCCGCGCACGGTTCGCCATTCAGGCCGAACAGCACGTACATGTATTCCTGGAAGATCTCCGCCGCCGTCTGCGCATCCTCGGCTTCCCTGAGCCGACCGAATAAGCCGTAGTTCGCCTCCCGCACGCCGCTGATGTGCAGCGGCAGCGGGTGCTCGTTGAATGCGGTGCTGGCCAAGAGCCCCGTCGGGATATCCACCAGGTTGGTGCTGTGGCCGATGCGGGCGATATCTTGCGCCATGCAAGGGCGAACTCCGGTGTCCGTTTAAACGGGCCGGTTCTCGGGGATCTTGATGGGTCCCATGATCTTCAAGCCTTCCTCGAAGCTGATCTCCGGAAATGTCTCGGTGAACTCGGCCGCGGCGTCGGCGACGATTTGCAGCTTGCCGGCGGTGTCGAGCTTTTTCAGATCGCCTCGGTCGATGTTGAGCAAATCGCGAAGTTCGTTGTACACCGTCGCCTCCTCCAGCGGCAGCACCCAGAAGGTGGTCCCGCCGTAGGCGATCTGATAACGCTTGGAAATGTCCAGATTGCCGGCGAAGAAGAAGTACTTGCCGGTCGGCGACAGCTTATCTCCCAGCACTTCGCACAACAGCTTGAGGTGCTCTAGGGACAGCGCCACGCCCGCGAGAAATGGGATGGTCGGCTCGCCGGCCTTAGCGACGATCATCACCTGATCGAAGCGGACTTCCGGGGGACGGGCCTCGTCTTTGAACTGCTGTGCGAACTTCAGGGCGATTTCGCCCCGGAAGCCGAAATATCCCGGTTTGGTTTCGCCCTTGAAAACCGGAGAGATGAGACGCTTTTCGGCGTCCAGGCTGGCGAGAGGGGTTTCGGTGATAGTGGTCATGGCACTCCTTCAGAGTTGGTTGCGAAGAAAATCGGCTGTTTTGAAAAAGGATGCGGCGAGCTGCGCTCGTAAATGGACATCGGTGACCTGTTCGTCCAACGCCCGGTTCATGCAAGCCATCCAGGCATCCCGCGCCGCGACGTCGATGGGGAAGGGCAGATGCTTTTGCCGGAGCCTGGGCGGACCATGGCGTTCGGCGTACAGCGGCGGGCCGCCGAGCCAGCCGGACAGAAACTGGAACAGCTTCTCCTTGGCCGGGGCGAGATCCTCGGGGTGCATCGCCCGGATGGCACGCGCTTCGGGGAGCTCGTCCATCAGTTGGTAAAAGCGCTCGACCAGACGGCGCGCGGCGGGCTCGCCCCCGATCTGGCCGTAGTGGGGATTGTCGACCGACGCCGGAAGCGCGGCCGGCGTGGCAAGCGGAAGCGTAGGCGACTGTTTCACACGACTTGGACCGGAATGCTCAGTTTCACCTTGCGCCCTAACTGCGCATCGACCTTCTGGCGTGTCTTTTCGATGGTCAGGGGTTTCGGCAGGATGGAATTCACGCCGTTCTTGAGACATTCCTTGGCCAGGGGATCGGTTGCGGAGTCCGCGACCAGGATGATCTTGAGGTCGGCAATCTTCGCGCGGATTTCCGCCAGCACCTCGATGCCCTTGTCTTTTACGATGCCTATCCCTAATAGCAGCACGTCCGGTTTCCAGTCCTTCGCCTTCGCGTAGACGGCATCCAGGCTGGACAACTCGTGTGTCTCGATTTCGTCGTGGAGCATGAACTGCAAGGCTGCGCTGGTGATTTCGTCGCTGTCGACGACGAATACGCGTCTGTTGTCCACAGCCCTTTCTGTGTCTACACCGATCTGCATGGGCTACTCCTCAAGGTGTATTGAAGCGGTCGCGCAAGCGCCGGGGAATTTCTTTGAACTGCCTCAAGGCATCGAAGACGGCCCGGATACGCTCACGAATAACGCCTAGCCTCAAGCAATCTTCGTTCCATTGCTGAAACGGACGGTGACCGCAACCGAAATCGCTGATTTTGCGCCTATCGGACCATCAGCTTCGGATTTGAAGCGCAGCGGATCGTTTGTTTCGTTCCTTACAAACCGTAGGGTTTTGTTTGGTTAATAACATCCATTCGATGGCCGAAAAGCTACACGGATAACGACGAGCGTGGGAAATTAACTTGCATTAACAATGGTTTAAGTGGTGATTTTGGTGCATGGCACAGTCGTTGCTCATCTGTTCTCGACCAGTACGCGTCCATTCACCGAAAGAAGCGGTGAGCGACAGAAGAAAAAAAAGAAAAGCTCGCCGGGTTTGAGCCAGACATTTTTTCTTTCGGCGGATTTGCTGGCCACAGAGGTTTTATCGACAACGTGTTTATTGACTGGAGATTGACCATGTCAGACTTGAGACAAATCGCTTTTTACGGGAAAGGCGGCATCGGCAAATCCACCACCTCCCAAAACACCCTGGCGGCTCTCGCCGAAATGGGGCAGCGCATCCTGATCGTCGGCTGCGACCCGAAAGCCGACTCCACCCGACTGATCCTGCACGCCAAGGCGCAGGACACCATCCTGAGCCTCGCCGCCGCCGCCGGCAGCGTCGAGGACCTGGAGCTCGAGGACGTGATGAAAGTCGGCTACCGCGACATCCGCTGCGTGGAATCCGGCGGTCCGGAGCCGGGTGTCGGCTGCGCCGGCCGCGGCGTTATCACCTCCATCAACTTCCTGGAGGAAGAAGGCGCTTACGAGGACATCGACTACGTCTCCTATGACGTACTCGGCGACGTCGTGTGCGGCGGTTTCGCCATGCCCATCCGCGAGAACAAGGCGCAGGAAATCTACATCGTCATGTCCGGCGAAATGATGGCCATGTACGCCGCCAACAACATTTCGAAGGGCATTCTCAAATATGCCAACTCGGGCGGCGTGCGTCTGGGCGGCTTGGTCTGCAACGAGCGTCAGACCGACAAGGAGCTGGAACTAGCGGAAGCCTTGGCTGCAAAGCTAGGCACTCAGCTAATCCACTTCGTGCCGCGCGACAACATCGTGCAGCACGCGGAACTCCGCCGCATGACCGTCATGGAATACGCACCGGACTCCAAGCAGGCCGACGAGTATCGTCAGCTGGCCACGAAGATCCACGCCAACCGCGGCAACGGCATTATCCCGACCCCGATCACCATGGATGAACTCGAAGATCTCCTCATGGCTCACGGCATCATGAAACAGATCGACGAGTCTCAGGTCGGCAAGACGGCGTCGGAACTCGCGGCGTAAACGGACGGCGGGGGAGAGGGGCTCGACGGCTCTCCCCCCCGCCTCTATCGCGCCTCATTCATCCAACAACTGAATTCGGAGAGCAAAATGAGCCTCACAGTTGAGCAAACCAAACAACGAAACAAGGAACTCATTGAAGAGGTCCTGTCGGTCTACCCGGACAAGACCGCGAAACGGCGTGCCAAGCATCTCGGCACCTTTGAAGAAGGCAAGCCCGACTGCGGGGTGAAATCCAACGTCAAATCGATCCCCGGCGTCATGACCATCCGGGGCTGCGCCTATGCCGGTTCCAAGGGCGTGGTCTGGGGGCCCATCAAGGACATGATCCACATCAGCCACGGACCGGTTGGCTGCGGCCAGTATTCCTGGGCATCGCGCCGCAACTACTACATCGGCACCACCGGCATCGACACCTTCGTCACCATGCAGTTCACCTCCGACTTCCAGGAGAAGGACATCGTCTTCGGCGGCGACAAGAAGCTGGAAAAGATCATCGACGAAATTCAGGAACTGTTCCCGCTGAACCACGGCATCACGGTTCAGTCCGAATGCCCGATCGGTCTCATCGGCGACGACATCGAAGCGGTATCCAAAAAGAAATCCAAGGAATACGACGGCAAGACCATCGTACCGGTGCGCTGCGAAGGCTTCCGCGGCGTTTCCCAGTCTCTGGGCCATCACATCGCCAACGACGCGATCCGCGACTGGGTCTTCGACAAGGCGGGCGACAAGCATCCCGAGTTCAAGACCACGCCCTACGACGTCTCGATCATCGGCGACTACAACATCGGCGGCGACGCCTGGGCTTCCCGCATCCTGCTCGAGGAAATGGGCCTGCGCGTGATCGCCCAATGGTCCGGCGACGGTTCTCTGGCCGAACTGGAGAATACCCCCAAGGCCAAGCTGAACGTGCTGCACTGCTACCGTTCGATGAACTACATCTCGCGCCACATGGAAGAGAAGTACGGGATTCCGTGGGTGGAATACAACTTCTTCGGCCCGACCAAGATCGAGGAATCCCTGCGCAACATCGCCAGCCACTTCGACGACAAGATCAAGGAAGGCGCCGAACGCGTGATCGCGAAGTACCGTCCGCTGATGGATGCGGTGATCGCCAAATACCGGCCGCGTCTCGAAGGCAAGAAGGTCATGCTGTTCGTCGGCGGCCTGCGTCCGCGCCACGTGATCGGCGCTTACGAGGATCTCGGCATGGAGATCGTCGGCACCGGCTACGAATTCGGCCATAACGACGATTACCAGCGCACCACGCACTACGTCAAAGACGGCACCCTGATCTACGACGATGTCACGGGTTACGAGTTCGAGAAATTCGTCGAAGCCATCCAGCCGGACCTGGTCGGCTCGGGCATCAAGGAAAAGTACGTCTTCCAGAAAATGGGCGTGCCGTTCCGTCAGATGCATTCCTGGGATTATTCGGGTCCTTACCACGGCTATGACGGCTTCGCCATCTTCGCCCGCGACATGGACATGGCCATCAACAATCCGGTCTGGGGCTTGGCCAAGACGCCCTGGAATAAGGCCGCCTGAGCCAAAGTTTAATGTAGGGTGGGTTAGGCGGTACTCCGCCGTAATCCACCGGAGACCACCAGAAGGTGGGTTACGCGAGTACGCTAACCCACCCTACTAGGAGCAAACCATGAGCCAGAATGCAGAAAAGGTGCTCGATCACTTCAACCTGTTCCGCCAACCGGAATATGTGGAATTGTTCGAGAACAAGAAAAAAGAATTCGAATTCGCCGAACCGGCCGACAAGGTCGAAGAGGTGAGGGAATGGGCCAAGACCTGGGAGTACCGGGAAAAGAACTTCGCCCGCGAAGCCCTGACGGTGAACCCGGCCAAGGCCTGCCAGCCGCTGGGCGCGGTATTCGCCGCCGTGGGTTTCGAGGGAACCATTCCCTTCGTGCACGGTTCGCAAGGCTGCGTCGCCTACTACCGCAGCCACTTCAGCCGCCATTTCAAGGAACCGTCGTCGTGCGTGTCTTCGTCCATGACCGAAGATGCCGCAGTATTCGGGGGCCTCTCCAACATGGTCGACGGCTTGGCCAACACTTACAACATGTACCAGCCGAAGATGATCTCGGTATCGACCACCTGCATGGCGGAAGTGATCGGCGACGACCTCAACGCCTTCATCAAGACCGCCAAGGACAAGGGCAGCCTGCCGGCGGAATTCGACGTGCCCTTCGCCCATACCCCGGCTTTCGTCGGCAGCCATGTCACCGGCTACGACAACGTGCTCAAGGGTATCCTGTGGCACTTCTGGGACGGCAAGGCAGGCACCACGGCTCCCTTGGCGCGCGTGCCCAACGAGAAGATCAACTTCATCGGCGGTTTCGACGGCTACACGGTCGGCAACCTGCGCGAAGTCAAACGCATCTTCGATCTGATGGGCGTCGAATACACCATCCTCGCGGACAATAGCGATGTATGGGATACGCCCACCGACGGCACCTTCCGCATGTACGACGGCGGCACCACCCTGGAAGAGACCGCCAACGCTCTGCACGCCAAGGCCACCATCTCCATGCAGGAATTCTGCACGGAAAAGACCCTGCCTTTCATCGCGGAGCACGGCCAGGAAACCGTCGCGTTCAATCATCCGATCGGCGTGAAGGCGACCGACGAATTCCTGATGGAGATCTCGCGTATTACCGGCAAGCCGATTCCGGAAGCCCTGGAGAAGGAACGCGGACGCCTGGTCGACGCCATCGCGGATTCGACCGCGCACATTCACGGTCAGAAGTTCGCCATCTACGGCGATCCGGACCTCTGCCTGGGGTTGGCCGCTTTCTTGCTCGAACTCGGCGCCGAACCGACCCACGTACTCGCTACCAACGGCAGCAAGGCTTGGGCGGAAAAAGTGCAGGCCCTGTTCGATTCCTCGCCCTTCGGCAAGAACTGCCACGTGTACGCCGGCAAGGACCTCTGGCACATGCGCTCGCTGCTCTTCACCGAGCCGGTCGATTTCCTGATCGGCAACACCTACGGCAAGTACCTGGAGCGCGATACCGGAACGCCCCTGATCCGCATCGGCTTCCCGATCTTCGATCGGCATCACCACCATCGTTATCCGGTGTGGGGTTACCAAGGTGCGATGAACGTTCTCGTCTGGATCTTGGACAAGATTTTCGACGAGATGGACAAAAACACTAACGTGCCGGCCAAAACCGACTACAGCTTCGACATCATCCGTTAAGGCCGGGAGCGTGTTCGGCAGGATCGCTGGGCACGCCGGTACTTCTCCGGCGGGTGAAGTCGTAGGGCGGGTTAGTGGAGCGTAACCCGCCTATCGCGGAACCGGCGTAACCCGCCCTACCAGCCTTTTGAGAGCGGAGCAACCCATGAGCAGCTTATCCAACAAGATTCAAGACGTTTTCAACGAGCCCGGTTGCGGGAAAAACCAGGGCAAGTCGGAAAAGGAGCGCAAGAAAGGCTGCACCAAGCAGTTGCAGCCGGGCGGAGCGGCTGGCGGTTGTGCTTTCGACGGCGCCAAGATCGCGCTGCAGCCCATCACCGACGTGGCTCATCTGGTTCACGGGCCCATCGCCTGCGAGGGCAATTCCTGGGACAACCGCGGCTCCAAATCCTCCGGTTCGAACCTCTGGCGCACCGGCTTCACCACCGACATCAACGAAACCGACGTGGTGTTCGGTGGGGAGAAGCGGCTGTTCAAATCGATCAAGGAAATCATCGACAAATACGATCCGCCGGCGGTCTTCGTCTACCAGACCTGCGTGCCGGCCATGATAGGCGACGACATCGAAGCCGTGTGCAAAGCGGCCTCGAAAAAATTTGGAAAACCCGTGGTGCCGGTGAATTCGCCCGGCTTCGTGGGGCCCAAGAACCTCGGCAACAAACTGGCGGGCGAGGCTATCCTCGATCACGTCATCGGCACCGAGGAGCCCGAATACACCACGCCCTACGACATCAACATCATCGGCGAATACAACCTGTCCGGCGAGCTGTGGCAGGTCAAGCCGCTGCTGGACGACCTCGGCATACGCATCCTGTGCTGCATCTCCGGCGACGCTAAATACAAGGACGTGGCCAGCTCCCACCGCGCCAGGGCGGCCATGATGGTGTGCTCGAAATCCATGATCAACATCGCCCGCAAGATGGAGGAACGCTACGAAATCCCGTTCTTCGAAGGCTCGTTCTACGGCATCGAGGACACCAGCGAAGCGCTCCGCGAGATCTCGCGCCTGTTGATCGAGCGCGGCGCGCCCGCGGAACTCATGGAACGCACCGAAGCCCTGATCGCCCGGGAGGAAGCGCGGGCTTGGGCCGCCATCGAGCCCTACAAGAAGCGCCTCAGCGGCAAAAAGGTGCTGCTCATCACCGGCGGCGTGAAATCCTGGTCGGTGGTTGCCGCGCTGCAGGAAAGCGGCATGGAAGTGGTCGGCACCAGCGTGAAGAAATCGACCAAGGAAGACAAGGAGCGGATCAAGGAAATCATGGGCGAAGACGCGCACATGATCGACGACATGACGCCGTGCGAAATGTACAAGATGCTCAAGGAGGCCAAGGCCGACATCATGCTGTCCGGCGGCCGTTCCCAGTTCGTCGCACTCAAGGCCAAGATGCCGTGGCTGGATATCAACCAGGAACGCCATCATGCCTATATGGGTTACGTCGGCATGGTCGAGCTCGTCAAGGAAATCGACAAGGCACTTTCGAACCCGGTCTGGGAACAGGTGCGGAAGCGCGCGCCCTGGGAAGAAGCCACGTGGGAAGAGGTGGCCGATTCGGCCATCGCCCAGGAAGCGGCGGCACTGGCCGCGGATCCGGCCCTGGCGCGGGAGAAACGCCGCTCAACGCCGGTTTGCAACTGCAAATCCGTTCTACGGGGAACCATCGAGGACGCCATTGTCGAGCACGGGCTGACCACGGCGGATGCGGTGTCGGAAAAGACCCTGGCGGGAACGGGGTGCGGCAGCTGCCGAGGCAAGCTGGAAAAGATTCTCGAAACCATGGACCACTGGCACCCGGATGTAGGGAAAGCCGCATCGCAAGCTCAGCAGGCCGCATGAGGTAACGCCATGGCTACCGTGATCACGCCCAAGAAGTCCTGCTCGGTCAATCCCCTGAAGATGAGCCAGCCGATCGGCAGCGCGCTCGCTTTCATGGGGATCAAGAACTGCATGCCGCTTTTCCATGGCTCGCAAGGCTGCACCTCGTTCGGACTGGTCTTGTTCGTGCGGCATTTCAAGGAAGCGATTCCGTTGCAGACCACCGCGATGAGCGAAGTGGCGACCGTGCTCGGCGGCCTCGAGAACGTGGAGCAGGCGGTCATCACGATCGCCAACCGGCAAAAGCCTTCCATCATCGGCATCTCGTCCACCGGGGTGACCGAGACCAAGGGCGACGACGTGGACGCGTATATCAAGCTGATCCGGGAGAAACATCCCGAGCTGGACCACATCGCCCTGGTGTACGTGTCGACGCCCGATTTCAAGGGCGCGTTTCAGGACGGCTGGGCCAAGACCGTGACCAAGCTGGTCGAACAACTGGTCGAGCCGGTGCCGGCCGATGCCGCGCGCCTTCCGAACCGGGTGAATCTCCTGCCCGGCGCTCATCTTACGCCCGGAGACATCGACGAACTTCGCGACGTGCTTGAAGCGTTCGGCCTTGAAGTCCTGGTCCTGCCGGACCTCTCGGGCTCCCTGGATGGCCACATCCCTGACGATTTCACGCCGACCACGCTGGGCGGAATCTCCCTGGAAGAGATCGCGAGCCTCGGACGATCCGCGCACACCATCGCGGTCGGCGAACAGATGCGCGCCGCCGCGGCCGCGTTGGAAGCGAAGACCGGGAGCCCCTACACCCTGTTCGAGCGGCTCACGGGGCTGGAGCCGAACGATCGCTTCATCAGCCTGTGCGCCCGAATCAGCGGACGGCTGGTGCCGAACAAGATCCGCCGCCAGCGCGGCCAGTTGATCGACGCCATGCTCGATGCCCATTTCCATTTCGGCGGCAAGAAGATTGCCATAGGCGCGGAGCCCGACTTGCTGTGGACGCTCAGCCAATGGGCTCATGAGCTTGGAGCCGAAACCGCCGCAGCGGTGACGACCACGGCTTCGCCGCTCCTGGAGCGGATTGCGACCGAGGAAGTCCTGATCGGCGACTTGGAAGACCTGGAAGCTCGCGCCGCCGGCTGCGATCTTCTGATGACTCACTCTCACGGGCGGCAGGCGGCGGAAAGACTGAAGATTCCGTTCTACCGCATCGGCATCCCCATGTTCGACCGGCTTGGCGCCGCGCATCAAACCATCGTCGGCTATCGCGGGACCCGCAACCTCATTTTCGAGATTGCCAACATGTTCATCGCCAACGGCCATGAGCCGACTCCTGAAACCTGGTATCGACCCGAGGAGAACGAACGTGCTGGCACGGCGGCGGTTGCGGCTCATTAAGCCGGAAGCTCAATCAAACGAATCCTTTTATCGCGGAGGAAGCATGAAGGTCGCATTCTCTACCCAAGACCTACAACGGGTCGACGCCCATTTCGGCTGGGCCAAAAACATCGCCATCTATGAATTGTCGGCGGAGGGCTATCGATTCCTCGAAGCCGTGCAATTCGAGGGCGATCTGCAGGAAGACGGCAACGAGGACAAGCTGGCTCCGAAGCTCGAAGCCATCAAGGACTGCGCCATTCTTTACGTCGCCGCCATCGGCGGTTCCGGCGCGGCGCGCGTGGTGGCCCAGGGCATCCATCCCATGAAGGTTCCTCAGCCCGAGCTCATCACCGATCTACTGGACAAACTCCAGCAAGTCCTCAAAGGCGCTCCGCCGCCCTGGCTCCGCAAGGTGCTGGCAAAGGAAGGCAAGGGGCAGGACCGTGAATTCGATTTTGAAGAAGAGGTGGAACATGGCTGAAGCATTGGCAGTAAAAACCGAAGGCGCGGCATCGCCCATGGAGTCGACGTTCATCAAGGAACTGGTCAAGCAGTGGCGCGCCCAGGATTCCTACGGCACCTGGGACGGCAAGAGCGACGAAATGCTGCTCGAGCCCTACATCCTCACCAAGGAAAAGCGCCAGGCGATTCCGATCGTCGGCGATCCCGACCCCGAGACCTTGTGGCGGCTCGAACTGTTCTACAACGCCATCGGCCTTTCCATCGAGCGGGCCAGCGGGGTCATGGTCACGCCCATGATGAAGATGTCGCACGAAGGTTTCGGCCGCATGGTCCTTATCGCCGGGCGGTTGATCGTGGTGAACAAGCAGTTGCGGGACGTCCATCGCTTCGGCTTCCCGTCCATGGAAAAACTCGCCGAGGAAGGCGAGAAACTGGTGGCCGCGGGAGTGGACATGATCAACAAATACTCCGAAGTGGCCCGCTACAGTTGAGAACAACGTAGGGTGGGTTAGGCCGTACCCGGCCGTAACCCACCGGAAACCGCGAGAAGGCGGGGCACAGTCATCGACGGAACCCTGCCCGAACCGGCAACCCAACGAGGCACCCATGACTGACGCAGAAGAAACGAAAGCCAAACTGAAAAAACTGAATGCCCAGGCGACGGCATTGAAAATGGATCTCCACGACCTGGCCGAGGATTTGCCCACGGGCTGGGAGCGAATCCTGGAAGTCGCGGAGAAGACCTATCAGGCCTATCGCGAATTGGACGAATTCCGCAAAACCAGCGCCGGTTAGGAGTCAACGATGAGCGAATTTACGGTCACCCTCCCAGGGGGAAAAGTATGGACCCCCAAATTTGTCGAGTTCATCAACCAGGAGAAATGCATCGGCTGCGGACGCTGCTACAAGGTCTGCGGACGCGAGGTCCTGGAGATGGTCGGGGTCAACGAGGATGGAGAGATAGTGAGGCTCGACGACGAGGAGGACGACGAGTACGACAAGAAGGTCATGTCGATCGCCAACGTGGCGAACTGTGTGGGGTGTGAGGCTTGCGCCAAGATCTGCCCCAAGCAGTGCTATACCCACGAAGCGGCGGCAGCCTAATGCCGGCCCCTATGCGCCAGCCCGTCCTGAACGCTTCGGCGCCCGTTCCTTCGACAAGCTGTTACGATCCGTTGATGGCCTACGCTCGGGACCCGCAAGCGCCCATGACTCGGGCCTTCGTCTCCGCGATAGAGCTGGCGCGCAGCTCGTCCAGGCTTTCCGGGCGGGCGGCGTTCGGTCTGGACGCGGATGAGTTCGAGGCGCTGCTGAACCGGTACTTTCCCGGCGCCGAGAGCGTGTATCTCACGCCCGCGCTGAGGGCGGCGCTGACAGCCGGGGCGGCCCGCCGAGTCGAGACCGACGAATTCGAAGACCTCGTAGCGCTGCTTTTGGAGCACCGCTCCGACGACAGCCGGGATAGCCGCTGGCTGGCTTACGTCATTGCGGCGTGCTGCATGGGGGACGACCATCTCTGGCAGGACATGGGACTGCCGAACCGGCAGGCCCTGTCGGATCTTCTGGCGCGCCATTTCTCCACCTTGTTCGCCCGGAATACCGGCGGCATGCGTTGGAAGAAGTTTTTCTACAAGCAGCTCTGCGAACGCGAAGGGGTCTTCGTCTGCCGATCCCCCAGCTGCGCGGAATGCGGCGAATATTCCAATTGTTTCGGACCCGAGGAGGAAAGCGCATGGCAACCGGCGAAGCGATGACCGTACAGAGGCTCGAAAAAGCGTCTTTTCCTCCGGTCGGATGTGCCGCCGGAGAAGGGTTGCCTGCCATTTGGCGGACGGTCCTTGAACAAAGTGGAGCGCGGTTCGACGATTCCAGAGTCATCGACTTTGGGCATGTCGAAGCCGAGCGCCGGCAGGCACTGAGCACCGATGTGATAGCGGATCTGTCCCATTACGGGCTGATCGAAGTCAAGGGTGAGGACGCCCAGAAATTTTTGGCCAGTCTCTTCACCGGCGACGTGCGCCTGGTGTCGGCGGAAAAGGGGCTGTTCACGGCCTGGTGCGATGCCAAAGGGCGGGCACAGGCGACGTTCTGGCTATTCGTGCACGACGGCGCCTTTTACCTTCTTTTGCCGAAAGGTCTCGTAAAGTCGGTCTTGACGGGATTGAAACTATACCTCCTCAGGGTCAAGGCGACTCTCACTGATGCCAGCAACAACCTGGTCCGCGTCGGTTTGTCCGGTCCGGGCATGGAATCCCGACTCGCCGCCTTGTTCGGCGCGCCGCCGCCCGGACAGGCCGGGGATGCTCGGAGCTACGGGGCTTGCACCCTGATGGCGATCACCGGACAACCGCACCCCCGCTGGCTTCTTGTCGGCAGCGCGTCGGCGGTAGCCGAAATTTGGCAAAGCCTTCTTTCCAGTGTTTCGCCCGTGGGCCGGGACGCTTGGTCTCTGCTCGATATCCTGGCCGGCATCCCGCTGCTGGTGCCGGAGACGGCCGGCGAGTTCATCCCGCAGATGCTGAACATAGAAGCCTTGGGCGGTTTGTGTTTCACGAAGGGCTGCTATCCCGGACAGGAAGTCATCGCCCGGCTGCATTACCGGGGACAACTCAAGCGCCGCCTGTACCCGGCTTATGTCGCCAGCGATTCGGTTCCGCCGCCCGGAACGGCGCTTCATATCGAAGGCGCTGCGGAAAGCGTCGGAACCGTGGTGTCCGCCGCACGGCGCCCGGATGGGACGGTCGCGCTCCTCGGAGTGGTGAAGATCGAAGAAAAAACTCAAGGCGAAGTTCGGTTAGCGAATGCTCAAGGACCCGGGCTTCGCTTCGTGGAATAGTGGTAGGGCGGGTTAGGCGCCAGCCGTAACCCGCCGAATGCCGGCTGCAAGTCCCTCGGAATCACGAAGAATTAGGAGTTCCCTCTCCCTCCGGGAGCGGGTTAGGGTGAGGGAATTGAAAACGGGCGGATTAGGCGATACGCCGTAATCGCCTTATCGCGGAGTCCGGCGGGTTACGGCTGGCGCCTAACCCGCCCTACAACGCCGTTCATAGATAGTAAGACAATCGATCGAAGAATAAGGGGCAACGTTATGACCAGCAGAATTCGCGAACTCAAAGTCGACGTTAAAGCGGTTTATCTCGGTGAAGAATCGCACCCCGGAGCGGATCGCTACGTGTTCGCTTATACCGTGACCATGGAAAATACCGGCACCGTTCCGGCGAGACTCCTCGGCCGACGCTGGGTCATCACCGACGCCAACGGCAAAACGGTCGAGGTCGTGGGCGAGGGCGTGGTCGGCGAGCATCCTTATTTGCGGCCTGGAGAAGCGTTTCAATACACGAGCTCGGCCATGATCGAAACCCCGGTGGGCAGCATGCAGGGCAGCTACCAATTGCTGGCCGACGACGGGGTACCTTTCGAAGCGCCCATCGCCCCATTCCGGCTGGCGATTCCGCGCACGCTTCATTGATCCGCACCTCATAAGGGCACGAACTTGATACATCGAACCAACGAAATTCAGGCCCCTTCTGCCGCCGGCGGCTTGGTACCCATCGTCGTCGAGCAGTCCCCACGGGGCGAACGGGCATTCGACATCTATTCGAGGCTGCTGAAAGAGCGGGTCATCTTTCTGGTCGGCCAGGTCGAAGACTACATGGCCAACCTGATCATCGCCCAGTTGCTGTTTCTGGAATCGGAAAATCCCGACAAGGACATTCACCTTTACATCAACTCTCCGGGCGGATTGGTCACCGCGGGCCTGGCCATTTACGACACCATGCAGTTCATCAAACCCGACGTCAGCACCCTGTGCATAGGCCAGGCGGCCAGCATGGGCGCCTTGCTGCTGGCGGGCGGCGCGGCGGGCAAACGTTACTCGCTGCCCCACTCCCGGATCATGATTCATCAGCCCTTGGGCGGTTTTCGAGGGCAGGCCAGCGATATCGATATCCACGCGCGGGAGATTCTGTCGCTCCGTGATCGCTTGAACGAGATTCTGGCCCGGCATACCGGACAGCCCATCGAAAAAATCCGGGCTGACACCGACCGCGACAATTTCATGAGCGGGGATGACGCCCGGCGATACGGTCTGATCGATAACGTGCTCAGCCAGCGGAATCGGCTTAGCAACCAACGTTGACCGACAGGCTCGCATGCCGGCCGGACACGGGCATGACCGAATCAACATCCAGCCAAGAGGGTAGAGCGATGAGCGACGAAAAAAACGGTAAGGACAGAGGCGGAAAGCTTCTCTATTGTTCCTTTTGCGGAAAAACTCAGCACGAGGTCAGAAAGCTTATTGCAGGTCCGGCGGTATTCGTTTGCGACGAATGCATCGAATTATGCAACGACATCCTTCGCGAGGAGTTGGAAAGCACTTCCGAGGGCCAGGATAAACTGCCTACACCCAAGGAAATCAAGGCCATATTGGACGACTATGTCATCGGCCAGGAGCGGCCCAAGCGGACTCTCGCGGTCGCGGTTTACAACCACTACAAAAGGCTGCGCGCCAAGGCCCACGCCGGGAAAAACGATGTCGAACTGGCCAAGAGCAATATCCTACTGATAGGACCGACCGGTTCCGGCAAAACCCTGCTGGCCGAAACCCTGGCGCGTATCCTGAACGTGCCCTTCACCATCGCCGACGCCACCACCCTGACGGAAGCCGGCTACGTCGGCGAGGACGTGGAAAACATCATCCAAAAGCTTTTGCAGAAATGCGATTACGATGTCGAAAAAGCCGAATCCGGCATCGTCTATATCGACGAGATCGATAAGATATCCCGCAAATCGGCCAATCCCTCCATCACCCGCGACGTGTCCGGCGAGGGCGTGCAACAGGCGCTCTTGAAGCTGATCGAAGGCACCGTCGCATTGATCCCGCCCCAGGGCGGACGCAAGCATCCGCACCAGGAGCTTATCCAGGTTAATACCGCCAATATCCTCTTTATCTGCGGCGGGGCGTTCGCGGGACTGGAAAAGACCATCCGGGCGCGTTCGGAAAAAGGCGGCATCGGTTTTTCCGCCGAAGTGAAAAGCAAGGACGATCGCCGCACTATGGGCGAGATCCTCGCCGGGGTCGAAGCCGAAGATTTGATCCGCTACGGCCTCATCCCGGAGTTCGTCGGGCGGCTGCCGGTGGTGGCGACGCTCGAGGAGCTGGACGAGGAGGCTCTGGTCAAAATTCTGACCGAGCCGAAGAATGCCCTGGTCAAGCAGTACCAGAAGCTGTTCGAGATGGAAGACTGCGACCTCGACGTTCACCCCGAAGCCCTGAAGGCGATCGCCCAGCGCGCCATCGAGAGGAAGACCGGCGCGCGGGGCCTCCGAACCCTCCTCGAAAACGTCTTGCTCGATACGATGTACGAACTGCCGTCCGACGAGTCGGTGACTAAGGTCGTCATCGACGAAAACGTCGTGCGCGGCAATAACCCGCCGTATCTGGTCTATCGGACCGAGGAAAAGCAATGCGCGTCGGCGTGAGCCTGCCCGGAGAGTCTTGGCTTAGTTTCGAGGGCTTTTATCGTGGCAATCGAATCGACTGAAAACGTTCATCCGGCGGAAAACCGGATTCCGGTGCTGCCTTTGCGCGATGTGGTGGTCTATCCCGAGATGGTCGGTACGCTGTTCGTCGGGCGGGAGAAATCGATAGGGGCGCTGGACGCTGCCCTGCGATCCGGCCAGCGGATTCTCGCGGTGGCACAGAAAGACCCCAAATGCGACGAACCGGACTTCGGAGATTTGTACGAAACCGGCACCCTGGCTAACGTCGAGCAAGTATCCAAACTGCCGGACGGCACCGTGAAGGCGTCGATCAAAGGCGCAAGGCGCTGCCGAATTAAGGAGTATCTGGTGGCCGACAGCTATGACATGGCTCTCGTCGTGCCACTCGACGATCGCGTCGATTTGAGCGCCGCAGAGATAGATGCCCTCATGCGGATCGTTACCGGCGCTTTCGATCAGTACGTGAAACTCGACCATCCAATTCCGCGAGAGATCGCGGATGCTCTTTCGGAAGTCACCGAGCCGGGCCGACTGGCCGACACCATTGCCGGATATATGGCCCTCAAGATCGAGGACAAGCAGGCGCTTCTGGAAACGGTCGATATCTCTGCCCGTTTCGAAAGACTGATCATGGCGATGGAAAGCACGGTCGAGCGCCTGGAGGTGGAAAAGCGCATCCGCGGACGTGTCAAGCAGCAGGTGGAAGAGAATCAGCGCGAGTGTTATCTGAACGAACAGATGAAAGCGATCCGGAAGGAACTGGGCGAATTGGGCGAGACGCCCGACGAGTTCGACGCGCTGGCCGAAAAGATCGTCAAGGCGAGAATGCCCAAAGCCGCCCGCACCAAGGCCGAATCGGAATTGGATAAGCTCCGGCGGATGCCGCCGATGTCGTCGGAATCGACGGTGGTTCGGAATTACCTCGATTGGATGATTGACCTACCCTGGAAAAAGCGCAGCAGGGCCCGCTTCGATCTGAAGCAGGCGGAAGCGCTGCTCGAGGCCGAACACTTCGGCCTCGACAAGGTCAAGGAACGAATCTTGGAATATCTAGCGGTGCAACAGCGCGCCGGGAACGCGAAGGGACCGATCTTGTGTCTGGTCGGGCCGCCCGGCGTCGGCAAGACATCGCTAGGCCAGTCCATCGCCCGCGCCACTAACCGTAAATATGTCCGCATGGCCCTGGGCGGGGTGCGGGACGAAGCGGAAATCCGCGGGCACCGGCGCACCTATATCGGCGCACGGCCCGGCAGGGTCCTTCAGCACCTGGCCAAGGCGAAGACCCGCAATCCCTTGTTCCTCCTCGACGAGATCGACAAGATGGCGATGAATTCGCGCGGCGATCCGGCCTCGGCCCTGCTCGAAGTGCTGGATCCCGAACAGAACCGCGCGTTCAACGACCATTATCTCGAAGTCGATTTCGACTTGTCGGAGGTGATGTTCGTCGCCACCGCCAATACTCTCAACATCCCCGGTCCTCTCCTGGACCGGATGGAAGTGATCCGCATCGCGGGCTATACCGAAGACGAGAAAATCAATATCGCCTCTTGCTATCTCGTTCCCCGGCAAGTCGAGCGAAATGGTCTTCGGGAAAGCGAAATTCAGATCACCGATTCGGCCTTGCAGTCCATGATCCGCCATTACACCCGGGAAGCGGGGGTGCGGAGCCTGGAACGGGAAATCGCCGCGATCTGCCGCAAGGTCGTCAAAAACCTGCTGCTTAAGCCCGCCGCCAAGAAATGCGTGGTGACGCACCATAACCTGGAGGACTTCCTGGGCGTGCCGCGCTACCGGTACGGCCGCGCCCAGGAGATCGACCGGGTAGGGCAGGTAAACGGGCTGGCTTGGACCGAGGTGGGCGGCGAACTGTTCACCATCGAATCGGCGGTCATGCCCGGCACGGGGCAGCAGATCTATACGGGAAGACTCGGCGAAGTCATGCAGGAATCGATTCGCGCCGCAATGACCGTGGCTCGCTCCCGCGCCGTCGAGCTCGGCATTTCGCCCGGCTTTTATCAATCCAGCGACATGCATGTCCACGTGCCGGAAGGGGCCACGCCCAAGGACGGCCCCAGCGCCGGGATCGGCATGTGTACCGCCTTGGTCTCGGCCTTGACCAACATCCCGGTGCGGGCCGATGTCGCCATGACCGGGGAGATCACCCTGCGTGGCGAGGTACTGCCCATCGGCGGCCTGAAGGAAAAGCTCCTGGCCGCCCATCGCGCAGGCATCAAAACGGTGGTGATCCCTTATGAAAACGAAAAGGATCTGGCGGAGATTCCGAAGAACGTCAAGAAGGATCTCTGCATCCTTCCGGTTCGCCGGATCGACGAAGTGCTCGGCGCCGCGCTGCTGCGCCAGCCCGAATCGCAGGAAGCGCCGTCTTTGTCCATCGAACAGGACCGCGCCGCCCATGGCGTTGAAAGCGGCGTCGCGATCGCTCATTAAGTGTGTTTTTTTATAGAGGAACCTTATGGCCAACAAGATCGGTATATTTTTCGGCTCGGATACGGGTAACACGCGGCGCGTCGCGAAATCGATCGCCAAGAAGCTGGGCGAGGCGGCGGGTGCGCCCGTCGACGTGAAGAAAGCCAGCCCCGACGACCTGCTCAAGTACGATGCGCTGATCCTCGGCACCCCGACGCTGGGCGATGGCGAGTTGCCCGGACTTTCCGCGGGCTGCAGCGATGAAAGCTGGGAAGAATTTCTGCCGAAGTTGGAGGGCAAGGATCTAAGCGGAAAGGTCGTGGCCCTGTTCGGATTGGGCGATCAGGAAGCCTACGGCCACGAGTTCGTCGACGCTCTGATCCTTCTGTACAACTTCGTCGTCAAGGCCGGCGCCAAGGTGGTTGGCTTCTGGCCCACCGACGGTTATAGCTTCGAAAAATCCAATTCCATCATCGGCGATCAGTTCGTCGGCTTGGTCATCGATCACGAAAACCAGAGCGACGAGACCGAGGAGCGCATCGACGCCTGGCTGGAAGAGATCAAGCCGGCCTTGCTCGGCTAGGGACAGCGTTTATTCCAACTGGCTGAAAGAAAGGGGTAATGTCATGCTGGACACGGTCATTGTCGGCGGCGGTTTGTGCGGTTTGGCGCTGGCCTGCGATCTGGAGCGCCAGGGGCGGCCCTATCTCCTATGCGAAGCCCGTTCGCGCCTTGGCGGGCGTATTCTGTCGGTACCCTCGGCGACGTCCGGGATCGCGCTGGACTTAGGGCCGACCTGGTTCTGGCCGGACATCCATCCGCGTGTTTCGCGCCTGGTGGCCGATCTGGGGCTCACCGCCTTTCCCCAGCACGACCATGGGGATGTGCTCGGCCTGAAGGATGCGGACGGCAAGCTCGAATCTTTGGGCGGTGCCCGCGTCCACAATGGCGCGATGAGGCTGGAAGGTGGCATGGCGACTTTGGTGCACGTGCTCGCGGACCGGATTCCCGAAAGCCGGCTGCGCATGGAACACGCTCTTATTGCCGTGGAAGAGCGAGGCGGTCGCGTTGCTCTCCATTTTCGCTGCGGCAATGCCTTGTCGGTGGTCGAAGCTCGCCGGGCCGTACTCGCCATTCCGCCCCGAGTGCTTGAGGAACAGGTCCGGATGGAACCCGCGCTCGATGACGAACTGCGCCGGGCGATGCGGGATACGCCGACCTGGATGGCCGGAGAGGCCAAGGCCATGGTGGCCTTCGCTCGCCCCTTTTGGCGTGAGGCGGGCTTGTCCGGGAACGGTTTCGCCCGGCATGAACAGGCGGTACTCGGTGAGATCTTCGATGCCTGTGACGCTACCGGAGAGAAAGCCGCCCTAGGCGGGTTCGTCGCGCTATCCCCGGAACAGCGCGAGGCGTTTCGAGTCGGCATGCCGATACTGATCCGGAGCCAGTTGATCCAATTCTTCGGCTCGGAGGCCGAACTGGGCGAACAGCATTACCAGGACTGGGCCTCCGAACCTTACACCTGCAGTCGGCTCGATCGCGAGCCGCCGGACCAGCATCCGGAATATGGCAATCCTGCCTTGAGCCGACCGTATTGGGACGGAAAGCTTTTGTTCGGCGCGTCCGAAACTGCTCGCTATGTCGGCGGCTATCTGGAAGGTGCGCTCGATGCTTCCGCACGGATTCTGGAGCAGTTGGCGGAAGTGCCGCTTACCGCGGCCAACTCCAACAGCCTCGCGCACTTCCGTGAATGGGTAAGCGGCCAAAGGACCGCCGCCTTCGAACGTTACCAACGGATTCTCCATCGGAATCTCTCGGTCCAGCAGCGGGATCAATTGACTCAATTGTCCCTATTGGAGACGGTGGAAGGCATTTACTGCGAAGCCTTGCGGCAACTGGACGAACTACCTTTCGAAGGCAGTGCGGTGGCTGTGGTCAACGGCCGGTCGGACCTCACCCCTCCGATTCTTGCGCCGTTCACGGGATTCAACGATGCGCTGGTCGACGAGGCGCTGCGCTTCAATCGCAGCTCGTGCGCCCTGTCCAACTTTCCGGTGGAGCACGATCCGTCGCCCGATTACGTACAGACCATCCGGAGGGATCTAGCCGCCGCGTGGCGCGAATTCGCGCTTACGGTGAATGCCCGGATCGTCGCAAGAACAGCGCCGGCGGATCTCGCGCCGGCTTTGGCCGATTGCGCGTGAGCGCGTTTACGTTCGGGCGAAAAAGCGGTTAGAGCGGTTTCATCATGACTGTCCGGACAAAGCAATCCCCCGTAAACCCCTTTTGCAAAGGGAGGGAACTACGCTTTCTTCCCTCTCTATATAAGGGAGAGAGTTACTCTCTCTTCCCCCTTTGCAAAAGGGGGATCGAGGGGGATTCAAAACGCCAGCCGAGAGCCCGAATTCCGTCGGCTTGCCCACCGCACAGTCGAACTGAAAATGCGCTCGGCGTATTCGGGACAAAATGCTTTTCAAGGTTCAGAACGCCATGATTTATGTCGTCGAAATTCCCCACGAAGGCCGGGCATCCGCGTGGTTTGCGTTCGACCGGGACGATTTCGTCCGCAAGGTCCGGGCTACGAAAGAATCCGGCGGCACCACGGTCTTTGCCGCACTGAGCGCGCGCCAGCGTCTCGAAGCGGTCGGTCTGACGCCAGACTCGCCGGATGCCAGGGCGGCGCAGCCGGCCGTTTTCGACGATGCGGATCGCCATGGTTGGGGCACCGTACTGTACCGGGCCGATTATCTCTTGAGTCCCGGTCTCTGGCAGGCCGAGCCGGTATCAGAATTCGAGGCCTGTGCCGCCACCGTGGCCCACGAAAAGAAAGCCTGCCGCGTGTACCTGTCTGATCACGCGGCGGTGGCGGCCTTGTATGGAGACCCACTCTACGAAGGACGGGAAGGTTTTTACGCACACATGGCCCTTCGCGAGCAGCTCATCGCCATGGAAGCCATTTCGGACGATTTATGACGGTCGAACAACTGATAACGGCTTTGCTGGAAATGCCGAAAAACGCGGTCGTGCTTTACGAAGGCGATGCCGGCTACGCTCTCGTGGGCGGCCTTCATTTGCAGGAAAACGAAAATGAGCTTCCCGACGAGGTGATCCTGTTTCCAGACATGAACGAATAAGGTTAGGAATACCAGATGCGATGGATGCCACGGCCGTTCTGTTTGCCAACGACGCTTTCTATCATGCATTTTCTCAGCGCGATTTCGACGCCATGGAGCGCTTGTGGGCGCGGGAGTCGCCGGTCCTCTGCATCCATCCCGGCTGGCCGGTCCTGACCGAGCATGCCGCCATCCTCGAAAGCTGGCGGCGCATTTTCCAGAATCCGGCGACCGGCACGGTAACTCCGCATTACGCCAGAGCCTTTGTCTACGGCACCGTGGCCACGGTGGTGTGCTATGAGGAAATACAGGGAGCGCTGCTGGTCGCCAACAATACATTCGTGATCGAGAGGGACGAGATTCGCATCGTCCATCATCACGCGTCCCATTGCGCCAATCCGCCGCCGCCGGAATCCAAGTCCGCGCCGGCGGTGCAGTAGCGCACCGGGACAATTGAGGTTTTATTCCATTCGGCATTCGAATGAACATTAATCGTAGGGCGGGTTAGCGGAGCGTAACCCACCGATTGGAGGTTGTCCGGCGGGTTACGGCCTCGCGGCCTAGCCCACCCTACAAAATTAATTCCTGACTGAAAGCGATTTGGAATTACTTCGGGCTAATAAAGTTAGGTGGCCAAATGCAAAGCACGATCAAACAAGAAACGATCCCCCAAAGAACCATCACGATAGAAGGCGAGCACGCGACATTGGCGTCCCCGGAAGAGATTGCCGATGGCATTCGGGCCGCCGCCGAAGTGTTTGCCCGCAACGGCGTCGATCCGCTGGATTGCGCGGCGGCGATCGCAAAGCTCGAGCGGGATGAATTGCTCAATCGCGAAGAAGCTTTGCTGTGCCTCATTTGGAATGAAGCGGAAGATGCAGCTTTCCGCACCATTACCTTGGGATGGCTGAGCCGCGCCGTCGACATTCGGATCGCGGTTTCTTGATAGCTCGGCATGTAACGCGATTCTTCGATAGGGCTCCTCTCAATAGGTGGTTTCAAGAGCCTTAAGAACCACTCGCCACCCCGAGGCGCCTTAAAGCTGAGATTGCTCTACTTTGGACCGAACGGCACCACATTAGCACATTGACGATTGACGCGTTTCCCACCTCAAGGCTGTATATTAACAATCATTTTATTTTTCAAGTACTTGTCTGATTAAATGCTCATGGCACGTAAGATGCTTGGAATGTTTTGGCATTTTTCTCCTACCCCTCAGTGGGCCAACGGTGTATCGAAGGCCCACTTTTTTAGCCTGCTTGGGGAAGCTGTGAAGCGAGGATATCCGCTAGCCGGGCGAGTTCTTACTGGCTGATCGGCTCAGGTCTTAAGCTCGATATGGATGTCCGGAAATTTGTCGTCGTAAAAGGCGACTCTGTCTTTCAGTTCACGATGCTCTTCATAGGGTTCCTCATACGTCCAAACCGCATCCTCGAATGTCTTACCGGCGAGATTTAGATCGAAGTAATAAGCGGTTCCTTTGAACGGGCACTCTGTCGTGGTATCCGATCGCTCAAGTTGGTCCATCCTGATATCGGAACGGGGGAAATAATAGCGGGCAGGGTGTTGATCTTCGTCGACTTTGATCACGTCATTCGAGTCCGCGACAACCTCGCCACCGATCTTGACCTGCAGTCTTTGACCGAGATGCATTTCTTTGACTTTATGTTCAGGCCACTTTTGATATCCGGGCGATTTTTTCATACTGGCCTCCTAGCTTGCTAGTCATAGCAATCGATGACAATCCTGACGGCCATGCTTATCCGCCGCTGCCGTAAGGACGGGTGATAATTTCCAGAAGATGACCATCGGGGTCTTCGAAGTATACCCCGCGGCCGCCGTCGTTGCGGTTGATCTGACCCAGGCGGCGCTGGCCGGGGTCGGCCCAGTATTCGAGCCCTCGTTCACGGATGCGGCCGAAGATCTGATCAAAGTCGTCTTCACCGACCAGGAAAGCATAGTGCTGCGATGCGATCTCGCGATCGACCTCGTAGAAATCGAGTGAAACGCCGTTGCTGAGCTCAACGACAAGGAATGGGCCAAACGGTTTGGATGCCGCTAGGCCAAGGATTTCCGTGAAGAACGTCGCCGATCTCTGCTTGTCGTGACACGAGACGATAGTGTGATTGAGCCGTATGCCCATGTTCGATGCTCCCCGACAGAGGGCTTATTAGCTTTGTGACCCGGTCAGGGTGAAGCAGTTCAACCAGGGCCCTCAGTAAAAGAGGGGTGAGAAACGGGAGCTAGAGGGCACATCTGTGCGAGATAAAACCTGACCGCTAATTCCGGTATTCATCCGTGACAGAATTATCAGACAGGTCTTGATGCCCGTGCTGGGGTAGGGAATATCGGAATGCTGGACAAACGGGCGCTCATAAAGTCGACGGTATCTAGAATGCCATTACGGCCACCGGCGCACGATCTGTTTTCAACAGGCTGATAGCGTTTTGACGAACTCACCGGTTCAAATGGCTGCAGGTTAGGCCCTGCCGCCGGGGCGAGCGATAGATAGCGGTTCCTGTTGAGCCTCTTGTACGTTCAATTTGTCCATCAGTGCTCTTGCCTCCGCTTTCTGTTGCTCATCGCCCATTTCTAGAACTTCCTTGAGCATTTCCATCGCCGACTCTTTATCCTCCATGTCCGCGTAAGCCTTCGCCAAATCCAGTTTAGTTTCCAACTGGTCCATATCGGTGAGGGGAGCATATTCATCCTCATCATCGTCATCCAAAAGATTTTCCAAATCGTCCGTGTTTAGTACCGCGTTTTCGGCTTGGCCAGGCGAAGCCAAGTCGAACTCGAAATCGAATTCCGGTGTTTCGATGTTTGGAGCCGACGCGACGCGATCTGGCTTAGAGACATCATCTTGCCGTGCGTTATTCTTATTCAGCTCACGCAAGATGTCGTCTATTGATTGGACGGCTTCTTCCTGAGTTTCAGTTTCAGGATGCGGGGTCCGTTTGTTCGCGTTAAAAGTGATCAGATTGTCGAGTTTCGGCAGCTCGCTCTCGGGCTCGGCTTCATCGGGCCGGGAATCTTCAACCGAGAAGGCATTGAAATCGAAGTCAAACGTCCTTTCGTCAGAGAGCAGTATAGTGTCTTCGGATTCCGACCTATCCTCGTGCTGTGCATTTCCCGCTAGCTCGCGCAAGATATCGTCGATGGTGTTACCCGATTCGTGCGGCATGCGTTCGCTTTGAGAATCAGATTGCGATTTTCCATTATCAAAGGCGATCAGATTTTCGAGTTCCGGCTGCTCGTCTTCCGACGTGGCCTTGGCGGCAGGAAAGTTCTCACTTCGCAATGAGTCGACGCTGAATTCCACGATAGGTTGTTCGGCAACCATCGCCAGCGGTTCGTCTGAATCTTGCGTATCGAGATTAAAATCCAGCGTAACGAGCTTTTCCTCGGCGGATGCGGATGTCTCTGCCACCTCAGTATCGAATCGCCTTAAATCATCGATGAGTTCATCGGTGAGGTCGATGGAGCTCAGGAAATCTCCTGAATTTGAACCAAAAGCTAGAGGTTTATTAGAAGAAGGCGATCCGCCAAACAGCGAATTACCGGGACACAGCTCCCGTCCCATTTCAACCACGCTTTCCCAAAAATCTGGATTACCATCCTTACCTTGTGCTCTAAGTTCCTGAGCAAAATGCTCGAAAGCCTCTCGGTTCTCGGTGGCATAATGGATTTCCAGAAGCTTAAGCTTACATTCATCCCGTTCCGGGTACTGCTCTATAGCGTTCCGGATCAAATCCTCCGCTTGCTTGTAGCGGCCGTAAGCCAGGTAAACATCGGCTTCCGAAATGGGATCCACTTCGTCAGCCTCGGTTCCTAACGCATCGAAGTCACTCGGCGTAAATTCGCTCAGAAAAGACGTTTTTGCAGCGGTGGCCGGCTCCGAGATTGCGGAATCAAAATTGGATTTCACAGCATTTGATCTTTGCAGGTTCTCCTTTTCGGTCGCGATCAAGATACTTTCGGTCTCTTCTATCATGGCCGCACGGCGACGAGCGATTAGCCACGGTATGACCGCCAGCAACATCAGACCGCCCGCGGCACCGAGATAGGCCGGTTGATCGGACCAGTTGTCCAAGAAGCCGCTCTGCTCAGACGGCGGCGGAGCGGGAGTCGGTTTAGGTGGCGCGACTTTCGGCGTTTCTGTCGGGACAGCGGCGGACTGAGGAGTTGGAGCTGCTTCCGGGACGGCCGCTTCTCGGGAAGGCTGCGGGTTTTCGGGTTGGATGGATGCTTCTGCTGGCTTTTGTGCTTCCTGATCGGGTGTCGTTTGCGCTGTTAGCTGCTCTGGTTTAGGGGGCTCTTTCTTCGGGGATTCGGTCGAAGGCTGTTGTGCCTGTGGCTCTTGCAGCAGCGCGATTTGCTCGTTCTTGAGGGTCAGGAGACGATGCATCTCGGTCAATTGCTGCTCGAGCTGAGCCAGGCGGGAACGGAGATCCTCGTTTTCTTGTTTAACGGTCTCGGCAATCTCGAGAGCGATTTCGCCCTTGGACTTCCCGGCTCCATCCGCAGTCCCCGCGACTGCTTCTTCGTCTTTAGCCTTAGTATCGGATGGGGCTAGCAATTGGAGCTGAGCCTGCGTTGCAGTCGCGGGTCCGGCTGCAGCGTCCGGGCTCGGTTTCTTGTTATCTCGGCTTGCGAGTTTTCCGCTCCGGCTATTGTTTAATCGATAAAGCTCGTCTCGTGCTTGTGAACTCGGGAATTGCAGAATGAATTCACGACCGGGAATTTTCAGAGTTTCCCCAGCCTTTAAAGTGTCTGGTGTGTTGCCATAAAACGCTTGTGGGTTGTGCCGGTAGAGGGCTATGACCATTTGCTCCTGCGTGATGCTGGGATCACGGTTCACAAGTTTGGCGATTTCCCAAAGCGTGGAATCTCTTTTAACCGGGCCGTATTCAGAACCATTAACCGGACTTTCGGAGTCGGACGACGCGCTTCTGCTCGAAGGCCGGGGTTGAGATGTGCGGGACGAGACCTGAGTTTCTGCGGTCGGCCGATAACTCTCAGCCGGCCGTTCGGATATCGATGGAGAGTTGGAGTCGACGAGTGCTCGGTCGGAGAAGGTGGCCGGCGGATCCAACAATACCGTATATTCGCGGACCACACGCCCGCGAGGCCAGTTGACTTCTACCAAAAAGCTTACGAACGGCTCGCGCATAACATCGTTCGAACTGACCTCGATGGCATAGCTGCCGTCGGGTTTCTGCACCGCGGTGAAACGCAATCTGGTGAGAAAATAGTGCCGTTCCAGCCCGGCCTTGGCAAAGGCTTCGGGGGAAGCCAATGCGATTTTGACATCCGCCAAGGAATCCCCGCCGGAGAGAACCAGCGGGATTTCGGCGTTGAGGGACTGATTCAGAGCGGAGCGTAGCTTGATGTCTCCGATACCCAGCGCACTTGCTCCCATCGGGGCCAGTAGACTCATCATCGCCAAGGTTCTTGATAACTTACGCACTGATTGCCGCTCCTTTGTCCAATCGCTCCCGACGTTGACTATATGGCGGGAGCTGCCTAGATTGCTGAAGGAAAGCTTAGCCTAGATGTATGTTTTTACCAGCACCTCCGCGATTTGGACGCTGTTGAGCGCAGCGCCTTTTCGCACGTTGTCGGCGACGACCCAAAGGTCTAAGCCTCGTGGGTGGGAAATGTCTTCGCGGATACGTCCGACGTAAACGGCATCGTGTCCGGCAGCCTCGGTGACTGCGGTCGGATAGCCGCCGGGCCTGTGTTCGTCGACGACTGCCACTCCCGGTGCGCGGCTGAGCAATTCCCGCGCATGGGCAGCGGTGATTTTTTCCCGGGTCTCGATATGGACCGCTTCGGAATGGCCGTAAAACACGGGCACCCGCACAGTGGTCGGGTTTACCTGAATGCTGTCGTCGCCCATGATTTTGCGGGTTTCCCAGACCATCTTCATCTCTTCCTTGGTGTAGCCATTATCCATGAAGACGTCGATCTGGGGCAGGGCGTTGAACGCGATCTGCTTCGGATAAACGTCGGGCTTGATGGGCTTGCCGTTGAGCAACAGAGCGGTCTGATTGCCGAGTTCCTCGATCGCCTTTTTTCCGGTCCCGGATACCGCTTGATAGGTACAGACGTTGATGCGCTCGATGCCGACGGCATCGTAGATCGGCTTCAAAGCGACCAGCATCTGAATCGTGGAGCAGTTCGGATTGGCGATGATGCCCCGCGTCTTGTACTGCGCAATGGCTTCCGGATTGACTTCCGGCACGACCAAGGGGATATCGGCCTCATAGCGGAAACAGGAGGTGTTGTCCACGACCACACAGCCGGCTTCCGCGGCTTTGGGGGCGTAGACGGCGGAAACCGATGCTCCTGCGGAAAACAAGCCGATCTGCGCCTTCGAAAAATCGAACTCGGCCACGTCCTGCACGGTGAGATAACCGCCTTTGAATTCCACGCGCTGGCCGGCAGAGCGGGCGCTGGCGAGGGCGTACACTTCGCCAACCGGAAAGTTGCGCTCCTCCAAGATAGAAAGCATGGTCTCGCCCACCGCGCCGGTGGCCCCTAATACTGCAATATTGTATGTCTTGCTCATGGGGAAGCTTGTTCGGGATTAGCGGTTGAATGATCGTAAAGCAGATACGATAGCGTCGCCCATTTCAGCGGTTCCGACCTTTTTCATGCCTTCCGAATAGATATCGGCGGTTCGGTAACCGGCATCCAAGGCAGCTATCACGGCTTTCTCGATCCGGTCTGCAGAGGCGGCATCGTTGAAGCTGTAACGCAGCATCATGGCCAGCGACAGGATGGTCGCGATGGGGTTCGCAACGCCTTTACCGGCGATATCCGGCGCCGAGCCGTGAATGGGCTCGTACATGCCCTTGCCGTTCTTGTCGAGCGACGCCGAGGGCAGCATGCCGATGGAGCCGGTCAGCATGGCGGCGCAGTCCGAGAGAATGTCGCCGAACATATTGTCGGTCAGCATCACGTCGAACTGCTTGGGCGCGCGCACCAACTGCATCGAGGCATTGTCGACGTACATATGGCTGAGCTGGACGTCAGGATACTCGCGACCGACCTCGATCACGACCTCGCGCCACAACTCGGTGCACTCCAATACATTGGCTTTGTCGATGGAGCACAGCCTCTTGTTGCGCTTTTGCGCGATCTGGAATGCGACGTGGGCGATGCGGCGAATCTCCGATTCGCTATAAATCAAGGTATTGAAGCCTTCCCGCTCGCCTTTGTCGTTGATGCGGCGGCCCCGCGGCTTGCCAAAGTAGATTCCGCCGGTCAGTTCGCGGATGATCATGATATCGAGCCCCGAAACCACTTCCGGTTTCAGTGTCGACGCGGCGACCAACTGCGGATAGAGGATTGCCGGGCGGAGATTCGCGAACAGTTCCAATTCGGCGCGTATCCCCAAAAGGCCGCGTTCCGGCCGCACCGAATAATCCAGCGGTTCCCATTTCGGACCGCCGACGGCGCCTAACAGCACCGAATCGGACGCCTTGGCTAAAGTCAGAGTCTCCTCAGGAAACGGCGTGCCTTTGGCATCGTAGGCGGCGCCGCCGATCAGAGCTTCTTCCGTTTCAACCTCAAGCCCGAACTCTTGTTTAAGGCAGTCAAGAACTTTTAACGCCTCGGCGACGATTTCCGGGCCGATGCCGTCGCCGGGCAGTACTGCGATCTTCTTGGTCATGTGTGATGGTTTTCTCTTTATTTTGGGAACTTAAGCGTATTCCAGGAACAGCCAAGGCGCGTTCTGGCGGCGGCTCGCTTCATAAGCCCGGATCTTGTCGGCGTGCTGGAGGGTCAGGCCGATGTCGTCCAGACCGTTGAGCAGGCGGTATTTCCGCGAAGGGTCGATCTCGAAATGGATCTTGTCGCCATATCGGGTGGTGATCGTTTGGGTTTCCAGATCTACGGTGAGATCGAAGCCGGGGCCTGCCTGATCGAAGAGGCTGTCGACGATTTTCGTATCCAGCACGATGGGCAGAATGCCGTTCTTGAAGCAGTTGTTGTAGAAGATGTCGGCAAAGCTCGGTGCGATGATGACGCGGAAACCGTAATCTTCCAGAGCCCAAGGCGCATGTTCGCGGGACGAGCCGCAGCCGAAATTTTCGCGCGCCAGCAGAATGCGCGCCCCGAAGTAGCACGGTTGATTGAGCACGAAATCCGGGTTCAACGGCCGATTCGAGCAATCCATATCGGGTTCGCCGCGATCCAGGTATCGCCATTCGTCGAACAGATAAGGGCCGAAACCACTACGGCGAATGGATTTTAGGAATTGTTTCGGAATGATTGCGTCGGTATCCACATTGGCGCGGTCCAGATGCACGACTCTGGACGTCAGACGGCGAAAAGCTTTCATTGCTCGGATTTCCTCTTGCGCACGGATTGAGTTTGGGTCGAAGGAGCGGGTTTGGGCTTTTTCGTGGTAGCCGATTTCGCCGGCGCTTTTTGGGGCGGTGCTTTTTCCGGCTCGCTTACCGCGGACGGTATCGCCGATAGTTGACGGATATCGACAAAATGACCGTAGATGCCTGCCGCCGCCGCCATCGCCGGACTCACCAGATGGGTGCGGCCGCCGTAACCTTGGCGTCCCTCGAAATTGCGGTTTGACGTGGAGGCGCAACGATCGCCCGGCTCCAGGCGATCGGCGTTCATCGCAAGGCACATGGAGCATCCGGGATCGCGCCATTCGAAACCGGCCTCTTCGAAAATTCGATCCAGACCTTCTTGCTCGGCCTGGCGTTTCACCAGTCCCGATCCCGGCACCACCAGGGCCTGTTTGATATTGCTCGCGAGCTTGCGGTCTCGGACCACCTCGGCGGCGGCGCGCAAGTCCTCGATGCGGCCATTGGTGCATGAACCGATGAAGATCTTGTCCACGCGAATGTCGGTGACGGCCGTGCCGGGCTTCAAATCCATGTATTGCAGGGCACGCTTCATGCTCTCACGTTTCACCGAATCCATTTCCCGCTCGGGGTCGGGAATCGCGGCATCGATAGCTAATACCAATTCGGGCGAAGTGCCCCAGGTGACTTGGGGTTTGATATCAGCGGCATCGATCTCGACTACCTTGTCGAATGCAGCCCCTTCATCGCTGTGAAGTTGCCGCCACGCCGTCACCGCCTCGTTCCACAAATCCCCTTGCGGCGCGTGAGGGCGACCTTCCAGATAAGCAATTGTCACGTCGTCGACGGCCACCAGTCCGGCTCGAGCGCCGGCCTCGATTGCCATGTTGCACACGGTCATGCGTCCTTCCATCGACAAGCCGCGGATCGCCGATCCTGCAAACTCGATGGTATATCCGGTGCCGCCAGCCGTACCGATCTTGCCGATCACGGCCAGCACGATATCCTTGGCTGTGACACCTAGGCCGAGCTGCCCGTCCACCTTGACCAACATGTTCTTGGCTTTTTTCTGAACCAGGCATTGCGTGGCCAGCACATGCTCCACTTCGGAGGTGCCGATGCCGAAGGCGAGGGCGCCGAAGGCTCCATGCGTCGCGGTATGGGAGTCGCCGCAGACGATGGTCGTGCCGGGCAGGGTTGCGCCCTGTTCGGGGCCGATCACGTGCACGATGCCTTGGCGGTCGTCATTCATGCCGAACTCGGTAATGCCGAACTCGGCGCAGTTCCGGTCCAAGGTTTCGACCTGAAGCCGTGATACCGGGTCGCTGATGCCGTGTTCGCGTCCGGCCGTCGGCACGTTGTGATCGGCTGTCGCCAAATTGGCCGTGGTCCGCCAAGGGCGGCGGGCCGCCAGTCTCAGCCCTTCAAAGGCTTGCGGCGAGGTCACCTCGTGAATCAAATGACGATCGATGTAAATGAGGGTCGATCCGTCCGGTTCGGAGTAAACCACGTGATCGTCCCATAATTTGTCGTAAAGGGTTTTGGCGGCCATGAGCTCTTATGGGTGGCGGGTTTTACACGGGGAATGCGGTGCTCAGCTAAGGACTTAGGAGCGGCTTCCCATGGATGTTGGGGTTCGATAAACCAACGTTATTTCAACAGTGAAAAAATCTTATCGCGAATGGCTTCAACGCTGCCGACGCCGTCGATGCTGGCGAATTTGACGGCGCCTTGTTCGGCTTTTTGCTTGTAATAGCCTACCAGTGGCTTGGTCTGTTCGTGATAAACATTGAGGCGCTTGCGCACGGTTTCTTCTTTGTCGTCATCGCGTTGAATCAAAGGTTCGCCGGTGACATCGTCCCGTCCTTCGACCTTTGGCGGGTTGAAGATTACATGATAGGTGCGACCGGATGCGGGATGCACGCGCCGGCCGCTCATGCGTTTGACGATTTCCTCGTCGTCCACCACGATTTCCACGACATGGTCGATGGAGACGCCCATCTCCGCGAGCCCTTCCGCCTGCGCGATGGTCCGCGGAAATCCGTCGAATAAAAACCCGTTCTTGCAGTCGTCTCGGGCGATGCGTTCTTTGATCAACCCCAGGATGATTTCATCCGAGACCAGCGCACCCGAATCCATGACCTTCTTCGCCTCGATACCTAAGGGCGTACCTTCCCGCACGGCAGCGCGCAGCATATCGCCCGTCGAGATCTGCGGAATATTGAATTTTTCCATTATGGCTTTGGCTTGAGTGCCTTTTCCAGACCCGGGGCTTCCGAGAAGGATCACGCGCATGTCATGGACTCCATGGTTAATTAAACTTGCAATTCTGTCACAAATGCGCTGGAAATGTCACACTGGGCGCTTTGTGCCATCGTTCGCCATGTCGAAAGGCTATCCCGATGTCCGAGCTTAATGACCCACGTGTATTTTTTGCGGCCGAACGCACCCTTCTGGCCTGGAACCGAACCAGTTTGGCCTGGATGGCATTCGGGTTCGTGATCGAGCGCTTCGGTTTATTCGTGCATCTGGTTTTTTCGAAACCCGGTGAGCCCTTGGAAAAAGGCATTTCGTTTTGGCTCGGTATCGCTTTTGTGCTTTGCGGAGTCATTATTGCGATACTGTCTACGATCCAGTATCGAAAGGTGCTGAAAACGCTGAAGCCGGTAGAGATTCCCCACGGCTATCGGGTGGGTATAGGGGTGCTCGCGAATCTGGTCGTCGTCCTGCTCGGCATGACTCTGATCGTTTATCTGTTCTATGGCGAACTTTGAGCCGGTGACGTCAGGATAGAGGCGATATAACGGATAGACCCGGGTAAACTCCGCAGTGGCATCCCACACGATTCAAGTCACCACCCTTCCAAGGGACTGAACCCTTTTATCAATTTAATTTCCTCTTTTTGAACCTGCTCGTATTCCTTTCGTACGACGTCGGGTTTGTATTTTCGCTCCAGACGGCGCAGGGTGAAATGGCCTCGCGCCACGTCCTGGAAGTGTTGCATGAATACGAGGTTCAATAAGCCGCCGCTGACAGCCCCCGCGACCGGCACCATCTGCACGGCGATCTCGTCCGAAATGACAATGCCGAAACGAGCGGCAATGCCGCGAATCAGTTCGACGCCGGCCGGGACGTTGAGGCCTGAGGCTCCGCCGTAATCGGTAACGCCGGCGAAATGGAAGGCTAGCGTCGATCGCAATCCGTAGTAGCCGGTATCCGTGGCATCGTCGTCATTCGACCGCCCACCCAAGGCGAACACCTCCACGCACGCCAAGCGCGCATCGAGCGTGTTCAGATCCTCGCCCTCGCTGCGAGCGATGTCGGCAATCGAACGCAGCATCAGCAACGTTATGACCGGCAATTCGGCAGCCAGCGCTATCGGGCCGAAGAAGCCGCCGACTGCACCGGCTGCGAATGCTGCGACCTTGTGGTACGTGTCACGTGCTCCGGAAATTGCACGCGCGTCGAGCGTCTTTACGGCCATATTCATGGCCTGACGGATGCTGAATTCGGCCGTTTTATTGACGCGTTGATGCCAGCTCTTCGGTAGCAGTTTGAGCGTTTGCTCTATCGGCGTGCCGATCACATTGCTTAAGCGTGCGGCAAAGGAAGGATGTTCCAGGTGCTGATATGCCCAGCGCAGTTGTTCCAATTCCTCGGGCGTGAATGATGGTTTTGCCATGACGTGCTCCACGGTTTGCGGTTCGTGCGATCGTCCTTTAGCCGGTCAGTTTCGGGGCAATGCCGGTCTTGGACAGTGTGCCACGGACAGAGGACTAAGACGGCGGGATTTCACGATCAATTGGACGATCGCATTCCCGGCCGGTTCCGCTTGATTTAGTCTGCCGGACGTAGGCCGAGTCCGGCCCGGCACGCTTAGCGCTCGGCAGGATATTCCGTGCCGAGTTTGATGTGGTTTCGAAGACGCTGCCGACTCACTAGAAGCGTGAGTCGGCAGCTGAGAGGGTTATCGGGGAAGATCCGAATGTCCCATCAGGTATTCGTCGACAGCACGGGCGCACTGGCGGCCTTCGCGAATAGCCCAGACCACGAGTGATTGGCCGCGGCGCATATCACCGGCGGTGAAAATTTTGTCCATCGAGGTGTGATAGTCCAAGGTATTCGCTTTGACGTTGCCGCGTTCGTCGAGGCTCACACCGAGGTCTTGGAGCATTCCCTCGTGCACCGGATGGATGAAACCCATGGCCAGGAGCACCAGGTCGGCTTTCAAGGTGAACTCGCTGCCGGGAATTTCGTTCATAACCCAGCGTCCGCCTTCTTGTTTCCAATCAAGCTTGACGCAATGAATTCGCGTGACTCTGCCGTTTTCTCCTTCGATAGATTTCGTGGCGACGCTCCAAAAACGTTCGCAGCCTTCTTCGTGGGAGCTGGAGGTGCGCAGCTTGTTGGGCCAATTGGGCCAAGTGACGTCTTTCTTCTCCTTTTCCGGCGGCTTAGGCAAAATTTCCAATTGAGCGATAGAGGTCGCGCCGTGCCGGGCCGAGGTGCCGATACAGTCGGAACCGGTATCGCCGCCGCCGATAACGACGACATGCTTGTCCGTCGCCCAAATGCTGACGTCCTCGGGAAGTGCATCTCCGGCTACGCGGCGATTCTGCTGAGGCAAAAATTCCATTGCGAAGTGAACGCCCTTGAGCTCGCGGCCCGGTACGTTCAGATCGCGCGGCTTTTCCGCGCCGCCGGCCAACACCACGGCGTCGTAGTTGTCGAGCAGCTTTTTGACCGGAATGTCTCCGCCGATATGGCTGTTCGGGCGGAACACCACACCCTCTGCCTGCATCTGCGCAATGCGGCGGTCGATCAGGTGCTTTTCCATCTTGAAATCGGGGATGCCGTAGCGCAGCAATCCGCCGATGCGGTCCGCTTTCTCATAGACCACGACGCTGTGGCCGGCGCGGGCCAGTTGTTGCGCGCAGGCGAGCCCTGCGGGGCCGGACCCCACCACCGCCACCTTTTTGCCGGTACGGTGTTGGGGAATCTGCGGTTTGACCCAGCCCATCTCCCAGGCTTTATCGATGATGGAGCACTCGATAGTCTTGATCGTGACCGGTTCGTCGGTCAGGTTCAGGGTGCAGGCTGCTTCGCACGGCGCCGGACAGATGCGGCCGGTGAACTCGGGGAAGTTGTTGGTGCTGTGCAGCACCTCGATCGCTTCGCGCCAATTTTCCTGGTAAACGAGGTCATTCCAATCGGGGATGATGTTGTTGACCGGGCAGCCCTGGTGACAATAGGGAATGCCGCAATCCATACAGCGCGCGCCTTGACGGCTGACTTCTTCTTCGGTCAGCGGAACGACGAATTCCTGATAGTGCTGGAGGCGGTCCGCCACCAGCTTATAGCGTCTGTCCTGACGTGAGATTTCCATGAATCCCGTGGGTTTGCCCATTCTGTTTCTACCTCGTTACTGTGCTTTGTTGCACGAGAAGCTCTAGACTTCGGAGTCTGCCGAAGTGCCTTCCATTTTTTGCCGATCGTGAGTTCGGGGCGGCGAGGGGCGCGTTTATGCCGCGCCCCCACTTCTAGTGGTGAACTTCGGTTTGCGTTTTGGCCTTCTGCATCTTTTCGAGCGCTTTACGGTAATCGATCGGCATGACTTTGACGAAGCGCGGTGCGTAAGCGGACCAATTGTCGAGAATCTGCTTGGCTCGTCCGCTGCCGGTGTAACGCCGGTGCTTTTCGATCAGAGTGCGCAGCCGCTGAACGTCATGACGGGTCATATCGTGCATGATGTCCACCATTCCGTGGGTTTCCAGATCGCCGCCCTGGTGATCCAGTTTTTCCAGGGCAATGTCCTCAGCCAAAATCGGCTCCAATTCAACCATGGCCAAGTTGCACCGGTGTTCGAAATCACCGGTCTCGTCGAGCACGTAGGCGACACCGCCCGACATGCCCGCGGCAAAATTGCGGCCTGTCGAGCCGAGAACCACGACGACGCCGCCGGTCATGTATTCGCAGCCGTGATCACCGACGCCTTCGACGACGGCGATGGCTCCGGAGTTCCGCACCGCAAAGCGCTCGCCCGCCACACCGCGGAAATAGCACTCGCCGCTGATGGCGCCGTACAGCACGGTATTGCCGACGATGATATTCTCCTCGGGCACGACCGGGGATTCCGGGGACGGATAAATGGCGATCCGGCCGCCGGATAGCCCTTTGCCCACGTAATCGTTCCCGTCGCCTTCAAGCTCCAGCGTGATGCCGCCTGATAGAAATGCGCCGAAGCTTTGCCCCGCCGTACCTTTCATCCGTATGTAAATGGTATCTTCGGGCAAGCCGGCATGCCCGTACCGCTTGGCTAGTTCGCCGGACAGCATGGCACCGACCGTGCGGTTGTAGTTGCGGACGCCCATTTCGATGCGGACCGGCTTGCGGTCATCGAGAGCGGGGCGCGCCAATTCGATCAGCTTGTGATCCAGCGCCTTGTCCAGGCCATGATCCTGCGGTTCGCAATTGGAGATGGCCACGCCCTCGCCGGGCTCCGGCCGATACAGAATCCTGGACAGATCGACTTTGGCCGCTTTCCAATGGTCGATGGCCTTGCGCATGTCGAGTTTGTCGGCGCGCCCGATCATCTCCTCGAAGCGGCGGAAACCGAGCTTCGCCATCAGCTGCCGCACTTCCTCGGCAATAAAGAAGAAGAAGTTGACGACATGTTCCGGCTGTCCGGTAAAGCGCTTTCGGAGTTCGGGGTCTTGAGTCGCGACGCCGACCGGACAGGTGTTCAGATGGCATTTGCGCATCATGATGCAGCCTTCGACGATCAGCGGCGCCGTGGCGAAGCCGAATTCGTCCGCGCCCAGAAGCGCGCCGATCACGACGTCGCGTCCGGTGCGCATGCCGCCGTCCGCCTGTACGCAGATGCGTCCGCGCAACTTGTTCAAGACCAGAGTCTGGTGGGTCTCGGCCAAGCCGATTTCCCAGGGGAGTCCTGCGTGCTTGATCGAGGTGATTGGGCTCGCACCGGTGCCGCCGTCGTAACCGGCGATGGTGACATGATCGGCATGCGCTTTGGCAACACCTGCGGCGATCGTGCCGACACCCACTTCGGACACCAGTTTGACGCTGATGCGCGCGGTCGGATTGACGTTTTTGAGATCGTGAATGAGCTGCGCCAGATCCTCGATGGAGTAGATGTCGTGGTGCGGCGGCGGGGAAATGAGACCGACCCCCGGCGTCGAGTGCCGCACCTTGGCGATGATGGCATCCACCTTGTGGCCGGGCAGCTGACCGCCTTCGCCGGGCTTGGCGCCCTGGCAGATTTTGATTTGCATATCGTCGGCATTGACCAAATATTCGGTGGTTACGCCGAAACGGCCCGACGCTACCTGTTTGATGGCCGAGCGCATGGAATCGCCGTTGGGCAGCGGTTTGAAGCGTTCCGGCAATTCGCCGCCCTCGCCGGTATTGGACTTGCCGCCGATGCGGTTCATGGCGATGGCGAGCGTCGTATGGGCTTCGTAGGAAATCGAACCGAACGACATGGCGCCGGTGGCGAAACGCTTGACGATCTCTGTGACCGGCTCCACTTCGTCCAGCGGCACGGATTCCCGTTCGTCGAACTTGAAGTCCATCAGGCCGCGCAGCGTGAGCAAACGTTCGCTCTGTTCGTTGATCGAGCGGGTGTAGTCCAGATAGGTTGCCCAGCTGTTGGTGCGGGTGGCGTGCTGCAGCTTGGAAATGGTCTCCGGAGTCCAGACATGATCCTCGCCGCGAACGCGGTAGGCGTATTCGCCGCCCACGTCCAAGGCATTCCGGTACAGCGGGGCATCGCTGAAAGCCACACGATGCCGGCGCACGGTTTCTTCGGCGATCTCTCGGAGGCCCGCGCCGCCGATCGTGCAGATGGTGCCGGTGAAATATTCGTCCAGGAACGCTTCGCTCAAACCCACGGCATTGAAGATTTGAGCGCCGCAGTACGACTGATAGGTCGAGATGCCCATCTTGGACATGATCTTGAGCAGGGCTTTGCCGATCGCCTTGATATAGCGCTTGTGCACCTCGTCTTCGGCGAGCTGTTCCGGCAGCTTCTCGCGCAGGTCGGACAGGCTGTCAAACGCCAGATACGGATTGATGGCCTCGGCACCGTAGCCCGCCAGCAGTGCGAAATGGTGTACTTCGCGCGCTTCGCCGGTTTCGACGACCAGGCCGACCTTGGTGCGGAGGCCCGTTCGGGTCAGGTGATAATGAACCGCGGAGGTGGCCAAGAGGGCGGGAATCGCGATGTGCTCCGCATCGATGTCCCGATCGGATAGCACCAGGATATTGTTGCCCTCGTGCACCGCCTGTTCGGCTCGTGCGCACAAGGCTTTCAGCGCCGGCTCCATACCGCCGGCGCCGGTGTCGGCCGAGTAGCAGAAGCTTATGGTTTTGGTCTTGAAAGCGCCCCCGGTTCGGGCCTCGATGCGGCGGATTTTTTCCAGGTCCTGATTGGTCAGGATCGGCTGATGTACTTCCAGCCGCTTATGGCTGCCGCCATTGTGAAGCGCCAACAAATTCGGCCGCGGACCGATATGGGACACCAGCGACATGACCAGCTCTTCGCGGATCGGATCGATGGCCGGGTTGGTAACCTGGGCGAAGCCCTGCTTGAAGTAGTCGTACAGCAGACGCGAACGGTTGGAGAGCACCGCCAGCGCCGCATCGATACCCATGGAGCCGACCGGTTCCTGGCCGCTCAAGGCCATGGGCGTCAGGAAAAACTTGATGTCTTCCTGGGTGTAACCGAACGCCTGCTGCCGGTCGAGCAAGGTCTGCGAATCGGGCGGCATCGCGGCGACTTCGGCCGGCAACTTCTCCAATTGAATCTGGGTATCGTTGAGCCACTGCTGATACGGCTCGCGATTGGCCAGCTCCGATTTGATTTCGGCATCGTCGATGATTCGGCCTTGTTCGAGATCGATCAGGAACATCTTGCCGGGCTGCAAGCGCCATTTCTTGACGATCTTGTGTTCCGGAATGGTCAGGACGCCCATCTCGGAGGCCATGACTACGTAATCATCGTCGGTGATGAGATAGCGTGCCGGACGCAAGCCGTTACGATCGAGCGTGGCGCCGATTTGCCGTCCGTCGGTAAAGGCCACGGCAGCGGGGCCGTCCCACGGCTCCATCAGCGCGGAATAGTATTCATAGAAGGCGCGGAGGTTATCGTCCATTAAAGGATTGCCCGCCCAGGCTTCGGGAATCAGCAGCATCATGGCGTGGACCAGCGAATAGCCGCCCATGACCAACAGCTCCAGCGCATTGTCGAAGCTGGCCGAGTCGGACTTGCCCTCGGCGATCAGCGGCCAAATCTTGTCGAGATCTTCCCCCAGAATTTCGGACGACATCGAATGACGCCGAGCGGCCATCCAGTTGATGTTGCCACGCAAGGTGTTGATTTCGCCGTTGTGGGCGATCATTCGGAAAGGATGAGCCAGGTCCCAGGTCGGGAACGTGTTGGTGGAGAACCGCTGGTGTACCAAAGCGAGCGCCGACACCATCTTTTCGTCGCCGAGGTCGCGGTAAAACACACCGACCTGGTCCGCGAGCAGCATGCCCTTGTAAACCAAGGTGCGGGACGAGAAGGACGGAATGTAGAACATCTTGCCTTCTGCAAGGTTCAATGCCCGAATCTTCTTGTCGATCTGTTTGCGGATGACGAACAGTTTGCGCTCGAAAGCGTCCTGATCTTTGCAGCTTTCCGCCCGTCCGACGAAAACTTGGCGAACCACCGGTTCGATGGTTTTGACCGATTCGCCGAGCGTCGAGTTGTCTACCGGGACATCACGCCAGCCGAGAACGGTCTGGCCTTCGGTGCGGATGAAGTCTTCGACGATGGCTTCGCAAGTCGCACGATGTTCCGGAGTGCGCGGCAGAAACAGCATGCCGACGCCGTAATAGCCGTAGTCCGGAAGGGTGATCCCGAGTGCGGCGCATTCGTCGCGGAGAAAAGCATCCGGTATTTGAATAAGAATGCCGGCGCCGTCGCCTGCCAACGGATCGGCACCTACCGCTCCACGATGAGTCAGGTTTTTTAGGATTTCCAGCCCCTTGCAGACGATGTCGTGGCTCTTATGGCCCTTGATGTGAGCGATGAAACCTACGCCGCAAGCGTCGTGTTCGTTGCGTGGGTCGTAGAGACCTTGCTTGGCGGGTATGGCGTTGAAACTCATGATATACCTCTGTCAGGGGTGTGGTCTGTCGTTTGCCTGTTCGCGGTTTACAAAAAAATACTGCGGCTCCAGCAATGGACCGCCGCGACAGCCAAGAATTCGTGTTCGCAGTTTGTTTTGAAATATCCGAAATGGCGATGAAGACCGCCCATTTGGCCAAAATGGGCAAGAAATATAAAGAATCCAGCTAGTCTTTTCAAGGGCGCACCCTCGTGCGCTCGGCAGTTATCATAAATCTGGTGAAACAAATTGTTTCGATAGAGAATGAATCTGCTTGCCATGAGACCATCCGCTCCCGAATCAGCGAGAAGAAAAACCGGTGTTGCTTGCCGAACCCGGTTACCTTTACTTTATGGCCTGAAAATTAAGGCAGCTTCGCAATGTGGTTGAACATGCGCGCTAAGCATGGGGAATTAGAATGACCGAAAAATATGACGTGATCATCGTGGGCGGCGGCATGGTCGGTGCCACTTTGGGGTGTAGTCTCGGAGGAAGTCGCCTACGAGTGGCCGTGATCGAGGACGCCCCGCCGCCGGCTTTTGTGCGGGAACAGCCGCATGACCTTCGAGTGTCCGCGATCAGCATCGCGTCCGCCAGCATTCTTAAAACCGTGGGCGCCTGGAAAGGCATCGCTTCGCGCCGATTCTGCCCGTTTCGGAGAATGCGAGTATGGGAGCAGTCGGGCGATATCGAATTTCGTAGCGAGGACATCAACGAACCGGTCTTGGGATATATCGTCGAAAACCGGGTGATCCAGCTGGCCTTGCTCGACCGTTTGGTCGAATTTCCCAATATCGACTTTCTTTGTCCCGCCAAAACCAAAATGATCGATTACGGACCGCAGGGCTCGACCGTCGAATTGGACGACGGCCGCATCTTGTCGGCGCGTTTATTGGTTGCCGCGGATGGCGGCTATTCCCGTGTGCGGCAAGTGGCCGGCATGGGGGTGAGCGGTTGGGATTACGAACAGCACGCTCTGGTGCTGACGGTGGAAACCGCCTATGGTCAGCAGGACATCACTTGGCAACGCTTTACACCCAAAGGTCCCCAGGCTTTCTTGCCGTTGGATGGACCCCATGCGTCTCTCGTTTGGTACGAGGCGCCGGAGGAGGTCAAGCGCTTGAAAGCGTTGCCGGACGAGGCTCTTTTCCGGGAGCTTCTCGCCGCATTCCCTCCGGCTCTGGGCGAGATCAAGGAGATTACGGCGAAAGGCAGTTTCCCGCTCAAGCGCCAGCACGCATTGAACTACAGCAAAGAGGGCGTGGCTTTGATCGGCGACGCGGCCCATATGATTCATCCCTTGGCAGGGCAGGGTGTCAACATCGGTCTTCTGGATGCCGCGGCGCTAGCGCAGGTGCTGGTTGGGGCCGACAGGAATGGCCAGGACATCGGTTCGGTCAACGTGTTGCAGGTGTATGAAAACATGCGTCGCAACAATAACTTGATCATGATGACGACGATGGACATGTTCTATCGTGTGTTCGGCAATGCGAACCGTCCGTTACGATTTATCCGAAATCTGGGATTGGGTTTGGCGGAGCGGGTAACGCCGGCCAAAAAATTGGTCATGCGATATGCGATGGGCTTGGGCGGCCAGCTCCCGAATCTGGCCCGGGGCGAAGCCATCCTAGGCTGAATGAGGGATGACCGGGATTCGATCATGCCGCCTAATTCCTGCGAATCGAGGCGGATGAGTTTGTTATAGTATTCCGGGCAATGTTCAGTACCTGTGTTCCTGATATTTGCTGAAACATCGATTAACCTCCCTATGCGAGTGAAATGACTTATGGTCAAAAAGTTATCTGTATTTCTTTGCACCGTATTGGCTCTGAGCGGCTGCGCGACCTACACCGGATGGGAGCCGGTGGTGGATACCTATAACGATCCGAATGCCTACCGGCTGCAGCAGGATATGGCGGATTGCAAGATGCTCGCTCGTCAAGCGGGCAATACCGGCATGGAGGCGGCCAAGGGAACCGCGGCGGGCGCATTGCTGGGTGCCGCGACGGGTGCCGCGATCGGCGCGGTGGCCGGCAACCCCGGCGGCGGGGCGGCGGTCGGCGCTGCCGCGGGCGGACTCGGCGGTGCTGGTTACAGCGGCGTTTCGGGCGACGATCAATACAAGCGGGCTTACATCAACTGCCTCCGCAACCGGGGACACAGGGTCGTTAATTAGTAAGTCGATCACTTGAAGAATCCCGCCGTTGTGCCTCGGGCACCGGCGGGATTGTTTTTTTACGTTCGCGAGTACCGACGTAAGCCTGTCCGAGAAGGTGCCACAATGACATCGTTGATCCACGCTCTCCGGGAGAGTGCCCGGCTTTATCCTGATCGGCCGGCAGTCATTCAGGGTTCTCAGGTCATCGATCATGCCACTGTGGGCGATCGATCAGACCGCATGGCGGCGGCCTTGGCAGCTCGAGGCGTAGTCAAAGGGGATCGGGTTGCGCTTTATTGTCCCAACTCGGCGGAATTCGCCATCGCTTATACCGGCATCGTGAAAGCCGGGGCAACGGTCGTTCCGATCAATCTGCTGCTGAATACGGAAGAGATCGGCTTCATTCTTAACGATTCCGGCGCCAAGGGCTTGGTCTTTCATCAGGCCTTTTCGAAACAGGCGGAATCCGTGCTTCAGGCGGCGCCAGGGATCGAGCTTCGCGTATGCGTGGGCGGCCAGGTCGAAGGCGCCGTGGCTTTTGAAGCTTTTTTGGATTCGGATGCGCCGATACCCGAGATCGATTGCGACCCGGAAGAGGATCTGGTCGTCATTCTGTACACCTCGGGTACGACCGGCCGTCCCAAGGGGGCGATGCTGACCCATGCCAATCTGGTCGCCAATACCCGAAGTGTCCGCGAGGCGATGCACTGGCGTCCCGGCCAGGACGTGGTGCTGCTGGTTCTCCCGATGTTTCATGCGTTCGCGGCCACCGTCGGCATGCTGACGCCTTTGACCAACGGCTGCGCGTTCGTTCCGCTGCCGCGGTTCGAGCCCGACCAGGTCGCCGAAGCCATCCACTCCAGTCGAGCCACTATTTTTCTGGGCGTTCCCAGCATGTACTCGGTATTGTTAAAGCTGAAGGACGAGCGCGTGCCGCTGCTTTCTTCGATACGCTATTGCATTTCCGGCGGCGCCGCGCTTCCGGTCGAGGTGCTTAGGCGCTTCGAAGAAAAATTCAACATCAGGATCTACGAAGGCGACGGACCGACCGAATGCTCCCCGGTAACCTGCGTGAATCCCATCGACGGCCTCATCAAACCGGGAACGGTGGGTTTGCCGGTGCCGGGAGTCGACATGAAAATCGTCGGCGAGGACGGGCGCGAGTTGCCGTGCGGCGAGGTCGGCGAGATTGCCGTACGCGGCGCCAGCGTGATGAAAGGCTATTGGAAGCAACCGGAAGCGACTTCCGAAGTGTTCCGCGGTGAATGGTTTCTGACGGGCGATCTGGGTACGCGGGATGAAGACGGTTATTTCAGCATCGTCGATCGCAAGAAGGATCTAATCATCGTCAACGGCATGAACGTCTATCCTCGCATGATCGAAGAAGTGCTTTACCGCTTCCCGCCGATCCGCGAGGCCGCGGTGATCGGCGAGCCGCACGATTTGCACGGCGAAATTCCGGTCGCTTATATTGCGATCGATGAATCCAAACCGACCACGGAAAGCGAAGTCCGCGCGTTCTGCCGGGAGCATCTGGGGCGTCATCAGCTTCCCCGCAAAATCGTTTTTCTCCCGGAATTGCCGAAAAACGCCGCGGGCAAGATCCTCAAGCGGCAGCTTCGGAAACACGGCGAAATCGAGCGCGGCGTGCAGGATCTCGAATGATCGTATGACCTTGCCGGTTACCATAAAAGTCACGCGATAGCGAGCTTCGGCAGCGATGGAACCAGCGAAGTTGATCGCGAGCTTAAATTCGGGCCTTCTTCAATCCGGCATCAAACGGGCGGCGCGCTTTGTAGGAGGTTGGTCAACTCGGTCTTGTCGCCGATACCGAGTTTTCCATAGATGCCTGCCAGTCGGTTGCGTATCGTGGCGGGTGACAGATTGAGCGGGCCTGCGATTTCCTTGTAACTCGAGCGTATAGCGATCATCAGGAAGAAGAGGAAAAGCGTATCGAGCCACTGCAAATCCAGCGCCTTTAGACCCTTTCATCCGTGTTTCGGCCCCTTTTGGAGACCTTTATCAAACCATCCCCTCTGCGGATGGTAGCTGATTCGTATAGTGTTACCGGGAACAGGCTGCCCGAATCCCGTAATTCACCTTGGATGCAGCCTATAACAAAAATGCCCGTCACACGTGTGACGGGCATTTTCCTTTAATCCAACAGACTTTTCACAAAGTGTGCCTTGTGGCGCAGATGCTGAGGGCCGGAGCGGACATCGTGCAGGAACAGAAGGCGAGATTCTCCTACGCGCTCCTCTCCCTCTATCCCATCAACAGCCAAAACTGGGCGAAAACGGATATGGAAAAGCAGGGGCTGGAAGCGGTCGCCAAAGAGCCCGACCGGAATTTCTATGGCGAGGAAACCTGGGCAACCAGCGCTATTTCACCGCCACCTATGCGGACCAGGCGGTGACGGAAGCCTGTGTCGCCTGCCACAACCATCATAAGGACAGCCCGAAAAAGGATTTCAAGCTGGACGACGTGATAGGCGGCGTCGTAATTCGTATTCCCATAAGGTGACGAATTGTCGCCACCATCCTTCTGGTATAGGATGCCGGCCAAAACCGAATCCGGTGTCGCCGGATTCGGGGAAATGTCCGAAACGAGGGGGAGTGTGACCGAAAACGATTTCGATGCCCTGATCGGGGAGATTTACGAGGCCGTCCTCGACCGCAGCTTATGGCCACGAGTGCTGGCGCGCCTCAGCGAGGCGCTGGGGGTGGCCGGCAGCGTACTAGGCGTGCACGATTTATCCGGCGGATCACCTCAGCTTATCTCAGCCGGCCTCGACGCGGAGCACATAGATCACCTCAGGGAGTACCTCCTTCGTCCGGGCGTCGATACCATGCTGACGCCCCGTATTCCCCTCGGGGAGCCGATTACCTCCGAAGAATTCTTTTACCCGACGCCGTGGACCCAGACCGAGCCTTATCAACTGTTCAGCCGTCCCTTGGGTTTCCTGCACGGGGCACAACTGATGCTGCTGAGAAATCAGTGCTTGGTAGCGTGGTTCGCGGTTCATAAATCCTTCCGTGGCGGCTCTTTTTCCAAAGAAGAACTCGCTTGGCTCCGCCGCCTGGTACCCCACCTGCAGCGGGCGCTGCGGATCAATCGGGTCCTCGACACCTCCAAGGCTCGGCTCGACGGCCTGGATGCCCTCCTGGACGGCCTCGCCACCGCGGCGCTGCTGCTCGACGGGGATGCTCGACCGCTGTATGCCAATGCCGCGGCGGACACGCTCCTCGCCCAAAGGGACGGTTTCGATCTGCTGGCGGGACGGCTGACCGCCTCTTATCCGGAGGCTCACGCCGCGCTGGCTCGGGCGCTGAACGAAGCCGCCCAAGGCTACCGCAACCCCGGAACCGCCCCGGTCGCGGTCGCGATTTCCCGACCCTCGGGGCAGCGGCCCTACACCATCCTGGCCGTGCCGTTTCCCCGCGAATCGGAGCAGGCCGTCTGGCCCGGCGTCAGTCCCGCCGTCCTGCTATTCATTGCCGATCCGGAGGCGACACCGCGGCCCCCACTCGGATGGCTGCGCATGCTGTACGGCTTGACGCCGATGGAAAGCCGTCTCGCGCTCTGCCTGGCGGACGGCCGGGAGCTGGGGGCAGCGGCGGAGGCATTGGGTATTTCTCTCAACACCGCCAAGACCCACGTGAAGGAAGTCTTTGGCAAGACCGGCGCCCGCCGTCAGGCGGAACTGGTGCGGCTGTTGACATCCACTCTCGGCGGTCTCGCGGCAGATGGCATCGTTCGGCCGAAGTGAGCCGTTTCCGATACATCAGCGCTATCATGCCAAGCTCATGAACGCAGTCACTTCGCTCCGTAACATCAATGTCTCCCAAGTCGCTCCGAGACGGGACTGTCACGGCTCGCCGCCGGACCAGCGGTTATATAGACCGTGAGAAAAACCGTCTCGCTCTCAAGCGCCATGCTGGGGCCGATGCTTCTCCTTTTTCCGTGGGGCGGCGGCCTGGCGGCCAACCCTCATCCCGATCGGGCGGACAGGCTCCCGTCGGCGGAATCCAGCCTACCTACAGTCACGGTGGAGGAGCCCGATGAATCTGGCACCCCACCGCTGAGTACCAGCGGTGTTACCTCTGTCGACCACGGGGGAGTCATTGCCTCGGAGGAGAGAAGCTTGAGCGATGTACTGCGGGGATTAGCGGGTCTCGGTCTGCACCGGTCGGGACGGGGCGGCCCGCATATTCTGAGTCTCAGGGGTGCCAGCGCTGGCCAGGGGCTGCTGATGTTCGACGGCATTCCGCTTTATAGCCCGGTCCCAGGTTCCTTCAATCTCGATGCACTGCCCGTCGAGGCCGTGGAACGGGTCGAACTCGTCCGCGGCTCCGCTGCCCAGCTCTACGGCAGCCACGCCCTGGGCGGGACGATCCGCCTGTTCAGCCGGGAGGCGAAGGAGGATCACGCCTTTCTTCATATTGAAGGGGGCAGCTTCGGCACTCTCCAGGAGACGGTGGGTGCGGGTCTGGTCGGAACGGGCGGGCGCATTGCCCTGACCGCAAGCCGCGATGATCTTTTCGACGGCATCCCGTTCGCCGATCCCGCCAATGGCAATCCCGAGCGGGATCCCTTCCATGCCAGCCAAGGGATTCTCCGATTCGCTACCGAACCGTCCGCCGTCCTGGCCGTAGACGGTTCCCTGAGATATGCCCGGTCGCGGGCGGACATGGACCGGCCCGGTCTGTTGCCCGACGGGGAGGTCGGATTTGTCGACGATCCGAACGCCTTTTTTCGGAATGACAGTTGGCTGGCCCAGAGCACCGCGCGGCTCGCTCTGGCGCCTCACTGAAATTCCGGCCTGCAGCTCGGTTTCACCCGGGAGAAGGTAGACAGTCTGATAGGCGGCATCCGCCCAGGTTTCACGAGCCGCCTTTTGCTCGCCCGCTGGCAGAATGTCCAAGCCTTCGAATCGCAAGACACCGAACGCCGCTTCACCTTCACTTGGGGCGGCGAGGGTCGGCACGAAGAAGGAGAGAGCCTGGATCGAGTGTTCAAAGGGGAGCGCGGCGTAATCGCGGGGTTTGCCCATGCCGAGACCCAACTCGGACCCTGGGAGGGGATTGCCAGTGTGCGGGTGGATCATTACGATGATTTCGGCGCCCGTCCCGTTTTTCACCTGGGCGGCGCCTTTCGCATCGCCCCCACCGTGAAGCTGCGGGCAAGCGGCGGTACCGGCTTTCGCGTGCCCAGTTTCAACGAACGCCTGTTTCCCTTCTTCGGCAATCCTCAATTGAGGCCGGAAGAGGGGGCGAGCGGCGATGCGGGCCTCGACTGGACGCTCTCCGCTGGCACCCGCCTGTCACTGACCGGATTCTACAGCCGGTTCGACGATCTCATTCAGCTCAGCTTCGAGCCCCGGATGGGGCCGCTCATCGGGAACATTCCCCATACCCGTCTGGCCGGTGCCGAGCTGGAGTGGGAAACCGATTGGGGCGACGGCTTGACGAGCGGGATCGGCTACACCTACACCTACACCGATGCCGAAGACCGGGACAGCGGAAAGGAATTGCCCTACCATCCCCGTCACACGGGGCGCGCATGGAGCCAGTGGCGGCTTTCTCCGCTGCCTCTCACGCTCTGGGCCGAGGCCGACTATCGCGGCGCGGGCTGGCACGACCGCGCCAATACCCTGAGGCTCGAGGACGCCGTCCGCCTGAACCTGCTCGCCTCCTATCAGGTGCTCGAAAGCATGGCCGTCTATCTGCGGGTGGAAAACCTCACCGACAACCGTACGCCCGAACTCTTCAGCCTCGCTTCTTCTGGAACCGCCGTGTATGGCGGCGTGCGGATCGGTCTTTGAGAACCGGTGAAAAAATCGAACACACGGCCTCGGGACGCTTGCGAGGATTTTCACGCAACTTCGAAGTATAAGCCCGTCGGACGGCGAAGCGTTTGAGGGAGATGCGGGTTTTCCCCATCAATTTTTCAAAATACTCGAAGCTGGGGGAGATTAGGAATATCCCGCGTGGGCAGTGATTCTTTCCACCAGTTCGGCGCGATTGTGGGCATCGAGCTTGAGGTAAGCCGCATCGGCGTACTTCTTCGCCGTACCGGGTTTGACATGCAAGCGCCGGGAAACTTCGGTAAGAGAGTGGCCCTGGGCCAACCAAAAGCAGACCTCGCGTTCCTTAGCCGAAAGCGGAACATTCCGAAGACCCCGGAGAAGGCGGAGCTGTCTAGGCTCCTGGTGCCCGACGGTGATCAGAGTGAGCCCGTTTTCCCCGGCGGCGGCGTCAAGGCGGTAGGCGCGGAACACGAACCGCCCCCAGGCGTTTTGCCGGCACACCACAGGCGTCGGTGCCTCTTTGCCCTGTGCGATGGCGGATAAATCCCCGGCCAGTTTCTTCAACAAGGCTTTCACGGAGAGGCCGAAGAGCTTGACCGGGCCAGGCTCGCCCGTATGAGTGGCGAGATACAGCAGCGCCTTGGCGGTCTCGCTTTGATGGGTGAGCCGCCCCGCGTTGTCGAGGATGATCTGACCCGAGCGCCCGCTGTCGTCAAAGACGGCGTCCTGAGTGGGGCGGGCGGTCAGGCCGTGCGCCACATAGGGCAACAGGCGGGCCAACTCGTCAGCCTCGCGCTCGCTGAAGGGGGGCTCGCCCACATTCCGGTACAGGTTGATTAGACCGAGCGGCCGCCCCCGTTCGCTGACCATACCTTGGAGGGCGTGGTGCTGGCCTATGGGCCGCCAGAGGTGGTGGTACATGTCGCTGCGATAGAAATCGTCCAGAATCGCCCGTTCGTGCCCCCAGTGGACAGGGCCCGGGCGGCATCGCCACCAGTCTTTTAGAGCATCCGTTACGCGCCGGAACGCGCCTTGGATTTCTCGAGCATAAAGCTCCAGGGCCTCCGGTACGGGATTTTCCAGGATTGCATATCCCGGTTCGAAATCGGGCCTTACCTCCGCAAACACGTTGGGTCCGGAGGGAATCACGGCAGCCAGGGCTCTCAGGAGTTCCGGCATGATCGCCGGTCCCCCAAGCCCCAAACAACAAAGCTGGCGGACATAAGCCTTCGCCGCCGCGGGTTTCATAACTATGCCTCCTCGAATCTATGTCGTGTATTCGTCGATGAGACGAACATCCGGCGAAAGTCTACGCAACATCCGCCGTCCAAGTAAATTCCCCCCCGGCCTGGGGTATTTTTGTCGCGCCGAGAACGCGTACATTTGATTCCGTTAGCTGAGGGGCCAAAGCAGCTATCGCTTCCTCTGAAACTCTGGATCAGAGTTTCAGAGCAACAAACCTGTAATTTTGAACAACTCACCCGAACGGGTGAGGCGAGAGATCGCGATAGGCGGTTAAAGTTCAACGCCGTGCTCACTCCGGACGGGGCTCACCTTAAGAAGCCCAATTTTTGCGCACCGAAGGGGATAGCCTGTCGAGGTTAAGATACCGGATCGAACTATCGGGTACGCACTGCGTACCTTGTGAGGAAGGCCATGAATCTGTAACTCGTCTGTAAGCGCTTCGAGAGTAGTTTATTTCCCCGGATTCCGTGGCCCATGTGTTTTTTTATCGTTAACAGGCTTAACCATGATTGATGATCCGAATGTGAAAGCTTTGCTGGGCCGGATTGTCGGCTCGGAGCCGGGATTAATGACTAAGAAACGGGCGCCGGTCAATTATGCCCGAGCGGCGCGTATGTATCGCAATGAATTCAGTATGAGGGCGATAGCCGAGCACTTCGATGTAAGAACTATGACGGTGAGTCAGATTTTAGGGCGATAGCGGGAGAACTCTTGGCGTGAATCGACGGATATTGCTTGATTCCCGGCGATATGCCCTTTATCGCATTCAGTCCCTGATTCTTATACAGGAGAACAAATCATGATCGAGAGAACGGAACAAATGAGGCAGCGAGCCGGCATCCTAGGGGTAATTGCGGCTGCGACCTTCGCGTCTTCGGCTTGCGCCGGGCAACCTGAATTGGCTAGGCCTGCACCGAAGATTTTAAGTGTAATGGTGGATCCCCAAAGAAAGGAGCTTGTGCTTCAGGGGCGGGACTTCGGGCCGAATACGCCCTCAGTTCGGCTCGGCGAGCGTATCTTGCCGGTGAAGCGCTCCACCACCGATCAAGTCGTAACTGAATTGCCCTTGGACCTCCGGTCGGCCACCTACCGGTTGACCGTCGCGGTCGGGGATGAGGCTGCCCCATCCGATCATGTCGATGTGGCCATCCCCGCCCCGGTGTATCGGCTCCACCCGCGGGGATCGGGGCGGCTGAGCGACAGCGTGAGCAATTGAGCGGATTGGACGGTTCCCGCAGGTGCCGAAGACGAATTTATCCTTCCTAGAGGGATGCAGGACCATTGATTTTTTTTCGAGGAGTTGCACCGACAAGCGGGAAAATTCCAAGGAGGTTCGGCGAGTGACTTGGGTTGAAATCTTGTTGACGGTTTTGCTCGGGATGTCTTTCGCCGTTTCCATTGGTTTCTGTGTCTGTAATTACGCCGGAATCGGAAGGAGACGACCGCAGCGGCTTAGCCTGGATATTTCATGAGAAAAGGACGGCGGAATCGAAAAGCCCTTAAAATTCAATTGCTGAAGCTGAATTTTTGAGGAGATTCCGCCATGTCAGATTGTACCGGACAAATCGAGTTGTTTTCGCCGG
>Ga0196971_1000054_pt1 | contig 120224 bp, 117 predicted proteins | sample S1v_1013CmetaG_FD_148660 | JGI IMG/M metagenome (GOLD analysis project Ga0196971, IMG submission 148660) | Soil microbial communities from Anza Borrego desert, Southern California, United States - S1+v_10-13C | ecosystem: Environmental > Terrestrial > Soil > Desert | place: USA: California...
CAAACTTCTTGTCGCGAAACTGTACCGCCGAGACGTTAACTGAAATGGGAATTGCGGGTAGCCCGTTTTCGATCCAGTGGTTGTGTTGACGGCATGCCTCGCGTATCACCCAGTCGCCCAGGCGCGCAATCATTCCCGTGGATTCCGCTATCGGGACAAAGGTCTCGGGACCTGTCTTCGCATCGGGCCATCGGAGAAGTGCTTCAGCACAGACTACCTCGAGGGTTTGCATGTTGATGACGGGTTGGTAATGCAGATGGAACTCGCCATTTGAAATGGCCGTCCTGAGCTGCGCCTCGATGTCGACAAGCGCTTTCGCGCGTTCTGCCAATTCGTGAGAGAAGAACTGGAAATTATTGCGGCCCAATTGCTTGGCCTGGTACATCGCAGCGTCGGCATGGTTGATCAACGTATCGATATCCTTGCCGTCACGCGGATAGATGCTGATCCCGATGGATGGCGACGACGAGAGCACCAGCGCGCCGACATGGTAGGGTCGGCTCAGGGCATCGCACAGGTGGCGTGCAACTTCCGCCGCGCTGGAACCATCGTCGCTTTCAGTCAGAAGGACGAGGAACTCGTCGCCGCCCAGGCGAAACGCGTAGTCGCCGGCACGAACCGTCTTCAATATGCGGCGGGCCGCCTCCTGCAACACGGCATCGCCCGCCTCGTGTCCATGCGTATCGTTGATCAGCTTGAAGCGATCCAGGTCCAGGAACAGGATGGCAGCATTACGGTGATGTCGCTCGTTTCGCGCAAAAACATGTCCGGCGTATTCGAACAACAGCGCCCGGTTGGGGAGGCCGGTCAACGGATCATGCAAGCTTGCCTGGCGCAGGCGTTCGTCGGCGTGCTTGCGCTCGGTATCGTCATGCGTGATGCCCATCACTTCTTGCACTTCTCCATTTCCGGCCACAAGCGGCACACAGGTGATCCTCAAGTAACGGGCTCCGGATGCTCCCGGGAACTCGATCTCCATCTTCTGTACCGACGCCGTTGCGAACGCACTGGCAACGGTGGGATGCCAAAGCGCAGTCACTTCCTTTGGCCATATTTCGCTCTCGAAACGTCCGATGAGTTCGGCGGGTTCCAGGCCGGTAATGTGTTTTACGGCCGGATTGACATAGCGAATACGCAAGTCACGGTCGTAAATGGTTACGACGTCAGGAATGTTGTCGAACGCCAGGCGAAACTGTGCTTCGCTTGCGCGCAGTGCATCTTCCGTCCGCTTGTATCCGGTAACGTCACGTACGGTGAAAACACCGATCTCCGGCTGGCCTGCAGTTATCCTGACCGGCGCGCCGCTGTAGCTGCCGATCCACGTCCTGCCGCTTCTCTTGCATCGGACCTCGAGCTCGACGTCTGCCAGCGTTTCGCCGCGCGAGATTCGCGCCAGCGGCCACTCGCCCAGCGGCAAGGGCGCACCGTTCAATGGCCGGACTTCGAAATGTTCCGCGAAGCTGGGAAGCTTCTTGCGCGCTTCCTCGACGCTGGCATAGCCGTGCATCCGCAGCGCCGCAGGGTTCATGTCCAGTACGGCTGCCTTCATGGTGAAGACCACCACACCTTCACTCAGGCTGTCGAGGACTGCCTTGAGACGCGCTTGCTCATGATGCAGCGCTGCTTCCGCCGACTGCTGTGCCCGGATGCGTTCCGACAGTTCGCGATTGAGCTGCTCGAGGGCAGTAGTGCGTTCCGCGACCCTCTGTTCCAGCTCGATGGAAAACTGCCGCAGCCGGTCCTCGGCGCTTTGCCGCAGCGTCATGTCGCGGATGGCGGCAACAACCAGCTGTTCGCCATCTCCTCTCAGGGGGTTCAGGCTGATCTCGACGGGAAATTCGCTTCCGTCGGCACGCAGTCCCCAGAGATCGGCGTGCGCGGTTCCCATGGGACGCGTCGCCGGATGCTCCGAGAAGTGCTGTCTGTGGGCCACGTGCATCCGGCGAAACCGCTCTGGCATCAGTATCTCGACCGGCATTCCTTGCAGCGGCCGATGGTAGCGGAACATTCTCTCTGCCTGCGCATTCGCCAGTTGGATGGTGCCGTCATGGCGCATGATGATCATCGCGTCCGGTGCCGCCTCGAGCAAGGCATCGAAGCGCCGTTCGTTGATCCGCGCATGCGTGACGTCGCGCACCACGATTCCGGCCAATAGCGTCTTTCCATACGTATCGAGGATCGGGCTGAAGGCCAGCTCGTAGGTCTTGCGCAGGAATTGCTCGTCGCCAAATTCCTCCGTGATGCGGAACGATTCTCCAGCCAAGGCGCGCTGGCACAACGCTGTCGCCTTGTCGCGGTCGCCGGTCAGGTGGGACAGCGCCTCGTCAAGACGCTCGCCGAGCAAAAGTGGTTTGCCAAAGACAAGTTCGAACTCACGCAGGAAAGCGGCATTCAGTCCTACCACGCGCAGGTTCTGGTCTACTGCTGCCACCATTTCGGTGGTGTTCTCCAGCAAGTAGGTGGCGAAGGAAATGGCGGCATGGGGGTATGCGCCAACCGCCCCATCATTTGGCCACGTAGTCGAAGTGCGTTGCTCCATGTTAAGCCGCCTTTAGGTTGCGCGGTGAACGCTGGCAAACGTTGCCAATATGCGCCGTAGCGCCGTCGTAATAAGACTTCCCAGTTGGAACAAGGTTCTTGGTGGAGAAGCGAGGGATGGGAGACGGGTGAACTTGCTCAAGTTGCTGCAAACCTTACAGGGCACTGGCATGATTTACCTGTTGAGGCCTTCGGGCCTCCTATATGGCGACTGCGTAAAGATGTCGTGGCACATCACTTGCTAAACCATTGCTTTCGACAGATCTCCTTGTCCACGCTGATGGAGGGCGCATGAAGGCTTTCATAAAAGCAGCATCGTTGTCCATTGTTATGTTGCCCGTCGTCCTTCCGGCAACGGCACAAACCGCGACCTCAACGAAGGAGCGCACCGGTGCACCGATACCGTCAGCAAGCCAGGCTGCGCAGCAGCAACAGGACATGCTTCGCGGCAGCAGGATCATCGGTGCGTCAGTGCGCGACCAGAAGGACAGGAAGATCGGCGAAATCAAGGACCTGGTGCTCGATGGCGGGCGGGGGGAAGTCGCTTATGCGGTGGTCAGTTTCGGCGGTGTGATGGGTGTCGGCAAGAAGTATCACGCCGTTCCGTGGCAGGCGTTAAAGCCGGGCGACGACGGCAAGTATTACGTGCTTCATGCCGACAAGGAAACCATCGCGCAGGCGCCCGGTTTTGACAAGAGCAACTGGCCCAACATGGCAGACCAGAAATGGAGTGCCGACATCGACCGTTACTGGAGCCGCATGGTGGGACGCGGAGCACCCGACAACAACTTGTCTACCGGTGCTTCAGGTACCAGTGGAGCAGGAGCGGTGGGCGGCAGTGCCGGCCAGCAAGGCGGCGACGCTGCCCGCTAGGATCACTTGGGTCCAATCATCAGCCACTTTTCAACAGAAAGGAAACGCTATGGTTCAGCAAACTACTTCTTCATCCGGCGGCGGTGCACGCGTTGTCGGGGGGCAGCCGAACTTTTCCGGACCGGGTCCGCAAGTGATGGCAGCCGATACGCTGCAAGGCGACAAGGTGGTCAACACCCAAGGCGAGGATCTCGGTGAGATCGAGGACATCATGCTGGATGTGCCAAGCGGCCGTATTGCCTATGCCGTGCTGTCCTTCGGTGGCGTGATGGGGATAGGCGACAAGCTGTTCGCCATTCCGTGGAGCGCGCTCACACTCGATGCCGACCGCAAGTGCTTCGTTCTTGATATCGACAAGGACCGCCTGAAAAACGCACCGGGCTTCGACAAGGACCAGTGGCCGTCGATGGCGGACACGAGCTGGGCGGAGCAGGTGCATACCTTCTACAACCGTACACCGTACTGGCAATAATCGGCCGGAAGGGCGGGGAACGTTCTCTCCTCAAGACGTTTCTCCGCCCTGGTGGGAATGGCGCCCGCTCGGGCGCCATTTTTTTGCAATGTCAGGATGCGTCCATGGAAAACCTGCTATCACTCGAATCAATCGACTGGAGCGAAATGTTCAGCTTCAGTATGTCTCCGGTGGAGATCGTGTTGCGCGGGACGGCGATGTTCTGGTTCCTGTTCCTGATCTTCCGCTTCGTCGTTCGCCGCGATGTCGGCGCGGTCGGCATTGCGGACGTGCTCATCCTCGTGATCGTCGCCGACGCGGCACAGAACGGCATGTCGGGCGATTACAAATCGATCAGCGAGGGCATGCTGCTGGTCGCGACGCTGATCGGCTGGAACTTCGCGCTCGACTGGCTCAGCTATCACTTCCGGTGGTTCCGCCGCTTCGCCGAGCCGCCGCCCATCAAGCTGATTCGCGATGGCCAGATCATGAAGCGCAACCTGCGCCTGGAGTTGCTGAGCGAGGAGGAGCTGTGGTCACAGCTGCGGCAGCAGGGCATCGACTCGCTGGATAAGGTCCGGCATGTCTACATGGAATCTGACGGGCAGATCAGCGTGATCAAAAAGTAAAGCAAAGCGTCCGAACTGATTTTTTGCCATTACCGCTGGTGCAAGGCCGCAACGGCAGGCCTTTTATCGCTTGCCTAACTAGCATCGAGCTTGCTTTATTTTTCCTCCGGGAAAACTTTTGCCGTGCGTAGTTGTCTGTAGGAATCATAGTGATTCCAGGCAACATACGATGATTCGGATAAAGCATTTAAGGCAGTTAAGGCAAGCTGCTCCGGTTATTACAGCAGCATGCACTTGGTCCATTACCATCGCGTTGGCGTCGTGCGGTGGCGGGGGCGGCGGCGGTTCGTCCAACGAGGCGACGGCGCAAGCAGCCGGCGAAGTGAGCGCACCGGCAACGAGGAGCACGCGACCCGGCTACCTGATCCTGTCCGAGGTAGCCACCAACTATTACAGCAATGACATCGCCTGGTTCGAGGTGTACAACCCGGGCGACACCACTGTCTCACTGTCACGTTACGCATTGCGCACTGGCACGATCGACCCGGCCACAGGGTCTGCGAATTTTGTTCCGACCACGTTTGCCCTGCCTGCCGTCGATGTTCCGTCCAAGGGATACCTCGTCGTGGCCGGCAAGACTGCGGACAAGCTCAAGGACAACCGGCAGATGGTGTATGTGAAGGACGGCACCAGGATCCCGTTCTGGAATGCAAACGGCTCCATCGAACTGGTCGCCAATGGCGCTACCGCCGACTTTGTCCGCTTCGGCAATTCGACCGTTGGGCCGATGACCTCAAGTGCATGGAGCGGCGCTGCCGTCGGCGCGCTGCCTTCTGGCGCGGACCAGCATAGCAAGTCCATCGTGCGCCTTGCCTCGGGCGGGGTGGCCGATACCAACACGGCAAGCGACTGGTCGCTGGTCAATTTCTCGACGCCAGCCGGCATGAACGACGTGCCGCCGGGCGTGATCGACTCGGACCAGGATGGCATACCGGACAGCGCAAAGGTCAGCGGCGGCACCTACGGCGGACTGGACCTGTATGCAATGGGTGCGCGCCGCGGGCGACGCGACATCTTCGTCGAGATCGATTACATGGCCGGCACCGACCCGGGCACCACGCCGCGCCTTGAAGCGCTGCAGAAGATGGAGAGCGTGTTTGCGGCCAAAGGCATCGCAGTGCACTTCGACACGGGCAACCTGCATGCGGGGTCATTCGACCCGGCGCGTTTTAACCTTGGCGGCGGCAATGCGGTGCCGTTTGCACCCTGTATCGACCTCGACTCGGTCAGCACGACGGCCAAGGAAGGCTGCTCATCCTTCATGCAGTACAAGAGCGACAACTTCGACGTACGCCGCAAGCTCGTCTTCCACTATGGCCTTTTCGCCAATTCGCTCAAGGTGGACGGCACCGCCGGATCGTCCGGCATCGCAGAACTGTACGGCAACGACCTGATCGTCGCACTCGGCGGGTACGGCCTGTCGACGACGCCGGGCAGCAGCCTGAACATGCTGGTCAACCTGCAGGCCAGCACGCTCATGCATGAGCTCGGCCACAACCTCGGCCTGCGTCATGGCGGTAACGAGAATACCAACTACAAGCCGAATCACTACAGCGTGATGAACTACATGTACCAGTTCGCCGGCCTGAGCGCGACGCCCAACAGTCCCTACGCGGCGGAACGCTACTACCTGTCCAATAGCCTGAAGGGCAAGAGCTACTGCAACCTGGTGGAGAACTCGCCCTGTACCGCAAACTTCAACATGAGCTATTCGGACGGCACCAGCGCGGCACTGGACGAGAACAGCCTGTGGGAAGGGCAGAACATCGGGCGCGGCGCCGTTGCCGGCGCTTATGCGGACTGGGACAACAGCAATGCACTGACAGCCGGCGCATTTGCCCGTAACATCAATCCGCAGGATGGCACGACCAAGGGTGTACTGCGCGACTATAACGAGTGGGCAAACCTCACGATTACCTTCTCGCGTAACTTCTCGGGCAGCAATACTGGTGATGCGCTGACGAAGAATGCGGACAGCGTGCAAAGCGATGCCATGAAAGAGCGCGTGCGCGAGCGGATCATCGAAGAGCCGCTGCCCGCAGAACTGCATAGCGCCATCCGCAACATGCACCAGGACCACGGGCACTGACAGGAGCATTGATGAAGACAGGATTCCGCCGGGGTTCTTCCCGCACGATGGCTGCACTGGTAGTTTCGGCCACAGCTTCGGTCGCGGCTTTGCTGGCCGCGGATGCGAATGCGGTCCGCATCGAAGGCATGGAAAGCATGAAGGGGCTCAGCCCCGTCGCCCCCGTGCTGGCGGTCGGCACACCGACTGTGCGGGCGGGCAGGCTGGAATTGCACCTGGCGCAGCATGGAACCTTGTCGATTGCACCGTGGCCGCATTATTTGCCGCAGCGCTTCGACCAGCAGCGCATCGGTGTAAGTCGCCTGCTGCATCCTGCCGGTCCCATCGACCGCATTTCATTGACGCGGGGAGCGGAAAGCGAACCCTGGCTGGAGATCGTGCACGGCGCACGCAGTGCAAGCAATGTCCTCGGCGACTGGCAGCTGCAACGCTCGTCCAGCGGCTGGTCGCTTATACGCGGTCGCACGGAGCACTGGCTGGGAAGCGGCGCGCAGGCGGGCACGCCTGCCAGCGTGCCGGTCGGGGATGCGCGCTGGTGCGTCTACCTGCTGGAGTCGCGCGTGCCGCAACGGCATCCGAATGTCGCGTTCGAGGAAGAGCCGCAGGCGGACTGGGCGGCCGTTCGGCTGGAAAGCGGGCGCAAGCGCTGTCCGCTCCGGTAACAGCCCAGCGCGTGTCATTCGCTCCGCAAGAGGTTTGCAGACGAAATAACGAGCGTTGTGACCTCTTGTCGTAACCCGTTACTGCCGCGTCGTCACGCGTCGCATCTAGCCGAATCGCCGGCGCCGGCCGCTGGGATGGCCGACCTGGTGGCTAGCCTTGCCGCCATGGCGTCCATGCAGGGAGGACGCGGTTGTGGTGGTGCGTTGCCCCTGTCTTCCTGCCGCACGCATGGCATACCCGTTGACCGGATGTGGATTGCGGCGCAGGTCGGGTGTCAGGTAGCTTTCATCGATGAAGTCATCATCGTCGAGCAAACCGTCGAGCTCCTCGACCAGGATGCCCGCAGTTTTCTTGTCTTTCATCATCTGCTCCTCCAGCGCCGGAATGCCGGGCTGGAATGCTTGTGGCCATGTGGCTTCCATGTAATCGAGGTCAAAGCCGCCGGCCTGCGGCGCGGCCATTGCCATGCGCGAAGCGATAGTTAAATCCTCACTGCGCACATCGTCATCTGCATCCATTTCATTCATCCAGCGCAATGTCGTCAGCATCAGCGACTGGCCCTGCGATGTCAGCGCCGCCAAGTGCTGCCGTGCGTGAATCACGACACAGGCAATGCCGATCTTGCTGTTGCGGCGCAATTCATCGCACAGCAAGGCGTACAGCTTCTCGCCGCCGGGAACCGGCGCCAGGCGATAGGGCGTGCCGAAATACTGGAACGGGATTTCCTGCGCATCGACGAACGCCAGAATATCCACCGCCTGGGTGGTTTTTACTTGGGGTGCGCGGAGTTCTACATCAGGCAAATTCACAGGAAGCCTTTCTGCAATGAAGTGTTGAGACGACTGAGGCGCTACTGACGCGCTATTCAGTGGATGTTCTTGCGCGTCTGGCTGCGCGACGAGGGATCGTTCTCGTCTTCTGCATCCTCTTCATCCGGCATCACGCCCAGTTCATCGCGCAGCTCCATCTTGCGCTCGCGGATCTCCTCGGCCAGCTCCATCAGGTCCAGGTCGGACTTCTTGACTTTTGGGAAGAGCTCTTTCTCTTCTTCCTGGATATGGTGCTTCACATATTCGCCGAGTACCGTGAACTTGGCTTCATACAAGTCGTCGCCCGGCTGCATCGCGGCCAGCTCGGTGATCAGCTGCCGCGCGGCGGCGTGCTCGACCTCAGCCTCATCCAGCAGGTCCATGTCGTCGATCGCTTCGCGTGCGGCCGGATAGAACAGTTCTTCCTCGAGCTGCGCATGAATGGTCAGCTCGGCGCAGGCAATCTCCACCAGCTGCTGCATCGTTTCTTCATCTTCGCTGTTTTCTTCCTTGAGCTCCTCGAACTCTTCGAACATCTTCAGCACTCTTTTGTGATCTTCGGCAAGAAGGTGCAGGACATCCTGTGACGACCCCTTTGCGGCGCCGCGCGCGGTGCTGCGGGAGGATGACTTCGTGGAAGATTTGGATGTGGCGTTACGTGGCATGTTCGTCTCCTTGGGATAGATGAGAAGGCGTATCGCAATCTCTGTGCCAAGCGGCCCGTGGATGGAAGAAGGCGCGCCGGCGCTGGCTACCGCGCGGTTGCGGCGGCTCTGTCGTGGGCAGCCATACCTCGCAATGTGGCCGCTCCGTTTTTGCAATCCGGTGTAATAAATACAGTTGGGAATTCTTAGTGGATGTTCAGCGCCGGGCAGACGGATGGATGCCGGCACTTGTCGCGGTGGCGGCATGACGCGCGCTGAGGAGGTCGAGCGCCGCATTCACGACACGCTCCGGCGCCACCGCCGCCAGGCAGGCATGATGACCCTGTGGGCAAACGCTCTTGTAGCAGTAGCGGCAGGGAACATCATGGAACAAAACGCGGCTCGGCACTTGCCACGGGGTGTGTTGCGGGTTGGTCAGTGCGTACAGGTTGACCACCGGTGTCCCGACTGCGGCGGCGATATGCGCCGGGCCGGTGTTGTTCGAAATCAGCAGCGGCGCCCGCGCAATCAGTGCGCCAAGTTGCCCGAGGCTGAGCCTGCCGGCGAGGGAATGCGTGCCGGGGATGCCGCTGCGAATCCGGTCGATGAGCGGCGCTTCATCGGCACTGCCGGTGAATACCAGAGGGCATCGGAGCTGGCGGGCAAGCGCAGCGGCCGCCTCGGCAAAGTGCTGCGGCGGGTAGCGCCGGGATGCGGCGGTCGCGCCCGGATGCAGCACGATCCATGGCTGGCTGCTGCCGATGTCATGCTCGCGCAGCATCCGCGACACCGATGCATCGTCGTCCGCTTGAATACGGAAGGACAGGTGCGCGTCGTCGGTATGCGCGCCGATGCTGGCGGCCAGGTCGAGCTGTCGCTGCACTTCATGTCGGATGTGCTGCTGCGGCTCGGGGTCGGGAATCCAATGCGTCAGGAGCTGGTAGGGATTTTCATGGCAGTGCGCAAGGCGTAGTGGGATGCCCGCCAGGTAGCACAGCATCGCCGCCGGCAGCGGATTCTGGCTGTACACCGTGAAGATCACTGCCGCATCGAATCTGCCGCGTGCCAGCTGCTCGATCATCGCAAAGTCCGCTGACGTGTCATGTGGAGCGCTGCTCTTGAGCCACGGCGCCGCGTAGGGGATGGTCGCGTCGATCTCCGGGATGTAGGGCGTGACCGCGGCGCCATTGTGGGACGTGAGCAGTGTGATGTGGCGGCCGGGTTGCGCCTGCTTCAGCGCGCGCAGCGCAGGCGTCGTCATCAGCACGTCGCCCAGGTAGTCGAGGCGCACACAGAGTATGCGTCGCGCCGTCTCCCACGTCGCCATGCTCATGGACACGCGCTTTCTCCACGCAGCGGAATGCGGGCGCGTTCAAGGCGCTCAATCCGCTCAATCCGCTTTGTCCGATTATCCCGTTCGACGCTGGCGGCATGATCTGCGGCGGCAATCATTGTTGCGGCCATGTACAGGTCCGAGGCACGCAGGTGCGGCTTGCGCAGCGGTGACATCACCCACTCGGTCTCGTTGCCGTTGTCGATCAGCACAGTGCGGCATCCGGCGCGGCGCCCGGCTTCGACGTCGTTCAGGATGTCGCCGATCATCCAGGAATCGGCGAGGTCGATGTCGTGTTCGCGTGCCGCGCGCAGCAGCATGCCGGGCATGGGCTTGCGGCAGGTGCAGCGGATCGCGTAGCGGTTGATGATGCCGTCGGGCGCATGCGGACAGTAGTAGAAACCGTCGAGCGCGACGCCGTATTGCACCAGCAGCTCGCCGAGGCGGCGCTGTACGGGTGTGAGGGCTGTTTCGGTGAACAGGCCGTGGGCGATGCCGGACTGGTTGGTGACGACGATGAGGGCGTAGCCGAGCTGCTTGAGCAGCTGCAGGCCTTGGCCGGCTTGCCAGGTGAGGGTGAGGAGGGCGGGGTTGACGTTGTGGGGGACGTCTTCTATCAGGGTGCCGTCTTTGTCCAGGAAGATTGTGCGCATTTTGTGGCTCTTTTCTGTTTGGTCCCGGTGTTTGGTTCGCTCTTTTGTTGCGGGTGTTTCTCCGGTGATGCAATGCGGTCGGATCTTCGTTGACGCTTTGCCGGGGGCGGCCCGGCGGCCGCTTACTTTTCTTGTCTCGCCAAGAAAAGTAAGCAAAAGAAGGCGACCGCACAGCCGCTGCCCTTCGGGTTCCCAAGAGAGCGAAGAGCAAAGCGGGAAGCGAAACCAACTCGCCTGCGGCTCAGACATGTTTCGCTTCTTTATCCGCTTTGCTCTGCGCTCTCTTGGCAGCGTCAGAAGCGGAAAGCCTAAAAGCCACGAATCACGGCCATGAGGACTCTGTCATGGGCAGCACCATGATTTCCGGGATCACCGTTTGCTCGGGCAGCAGCAGTACCGACTTCACGGCTTTCGCGACGTTGACCGGGTCCTGCAGCGTTGCGACGTCGATGTCGGGAAAACGGTCGAGCAGGAAAGGTGTGCGCATGCCGCCGGCGATGACGGCGGTGACCTTGATCTTTTTCGGCCGCAGTTCCGCGTGCAGCGCGTGGGACAGGCCGAGCAGTCCCCATTTGCTGGCGTGGTAGGCGCTGGCGTTGGGCCAGGTGCGCTTTGCGGCGGTGGAGGCGATGTTGATGATGTGGCCGCCGTTCTTCATGTGGCGGGACGCATACTTCGACATCAGGAAAGGTCCGTACAGGTTGGTGCGGATCACGCGGTCCCAGTCGGTGTAGGCCAGTTCGTCGATGGAGCAGGTGACGTCGGTGCCGGCATTGTTGACCAATACATCGAGCTTGCCGAAGCGGTCGATCACTGTGTCGATTGCGCGCTCCGCGGCGACGGGATCGCCGACATTGAAGCCGATGGCGTGCGTCTTGGCACCTGGACTGTCAATCAATGCGGCGACTGTCTGTGCCTTGTCGAGGTTGATGTCGCCGACGATGACGTTGGCACCGCAGGACGACAGCACATGGCAGAGAGCGGCACCGAGGCCGCTGGCGCCGCCGGTGACGAGCATGGTCTGGCCGGCAAACTGATCTGCTTCGGCTGGGTTCGCTACATAGCTGGATGCAGTGGGTGTGCTCAATTGGCTCTCCATGTTGGGGTTTTCAAATAGGGTCTGTACCTGTTCAAGCGGCATCAACTGCGCATGCCGACTTCGCCTGCGGCGGCAAGCGGCTGAGCGGCGTACATCGCTGTTGGCTGCACATCACGTTCGAGCACCCGTTCGTAGATGGCGGCGACGCTCTCGGCAACGTTGCGCCACGTGAAGTGCTGGTGCGCGCGCCGCATGCCGGCCCAGCCCATGCGCTGCGCAAGATGCGGATGGCGCTGCAGCCAGGCAAGGCGTTCTGCAAGTGTCTTCGGGTCGTTGGGCGGCACGAGGTAGCCGGTTTCGCCATCGATCACGGTGGTCTTGATGCCGCCGACCGCAGTGCCGACCACCGGCGTGCCGCAGGCCATCGCTTCCACCGGCGTGATACCGAAAGGCTCGTACCACGGCGTAGTCGCAAACACATTCGCCGCACTGTAGTAGTAGCGCAGCTGCGCACGCTGGCGCTGTCCGGTGAAGGTGACGGCATGCTGGATGTCGAGTGCGTTGGCTAGCGCCATCAGGCGGCCAAGCTCCGGTGTGGCGACCGGATCCGGTTTTTCGGCATTGCCGCCGACGACCAAGAGGCGCGCCGCCACTTTGTAGTCATGGCGAAGCAGCGCGACGGCGCGGATCACGTTGTCGACGCCCTTGCGCGGCACCATGCGCCCGAGCTGCAGCACGATGAATTCATCGCGGTCCAGGCCGAGCTGCTGCCGCGCATCGAGCGTGACCGGCCAGAATTCTTCCGGGTCAAATCCGCACGGCACGATGTCGATGCGCTCGCTCGGCGCGCCATAGTGCTGCTCCATGTCACGCTTGTCTTGCGGACACTCTGCAATCACACGGTCGGCATCGCGCATCAGGCTTTCTTCTATCGTGAAGCGCACATCGGGGAAGGCATCGGCCTCCTTCTGGCTCAGGCGCCGTACGCGTCCCAGCGCATGGAAGGTGATGACATACGGAATGCCCAGTGCGCGCTTGATCTGCTGCGCCACCATGCCCGACATGAAGAAGTTCGCATGCATCAGGTCGTAGGGAATTTTTTGCCTTCGTGCAAAGCGGATCATGAAACGGCCGAACTGCTCCATGTGGGGCAGCATTGCTTCCTTCGGAATGAACCGCGCAGGCCCGGCTGGTACATGGACCACGCGCACGCCCGGCAGCCAGTCGACAACCTGTTCCGCAGCGGCCGAGTCGCGGCGGGTAAAGATATCGACCAGGTAACCCCGTCGTGCCAGTTGTTTGGCGAGCTGGCCGACATAGACATTCTGGCCACCGCTATCCGTGCTTCCGATCAAGGCCAAGGGCGATGCATGTTCGCTGATGAGGGCAATTTTTTGCATGGCAGTCCATGTTGTCGAAATGATCAAGGCGATGCATTGCTCCCAAAGCAAACCATGTACCTAGTACGGTTGATTCGCGGCGCCACATGACGGCCGTACTGGCGTGGCGGCAAGGCCGATAAAACAAGAATGGAGAGGCGGGTAATAAATACAGAGCAATGTAAAAGTGCGTCTCTTGCATGCAAACGTGTAAGAACGGGTAAGAGACACAGCCGCTTGCTGCACTTCACGACCTGCTTGCATGCGTGCTCCATGCGAGACGGAAATTTTTCCGCACGGTCTGGCATGGGAAGTGCATCAAGGACTTTCCGGAGCCGGTGTTTACCTATGGGTTTATTGGCGTAGATACACCCGGAAATTTTGTCCAGTCGCAGTCGTAGGATAAACATAAGGAGATAAATATGTGGACCAAGACAACAAGAGCGGCCATGGTCGGCGCGTCGATTGCCGCGCTCGCAGCTTGCGGCAGCGCGCCACGTGATACGTCGACCACAGCCAGCGGCAGTTCCATTCCAGTGACTACCTCCACGACCAGCTCGATCCCCGTGACAACCACTACCAGCAGCGCCACCGGCTATGGCGTGGTGCAGGCCATCGATGTGGTGCCGCGCGAGCAGGCAGGCATCGGCCTTGGCACCGTTGCCGGCGCAGTGGTTGGCGGTGTTCTCGGCAACCAGGTCGGCAGCGGCACCGGGCGCAAGGCAGCCACCGTTGCCGGTGCGGCAGGTGGTGCACTCGCCGGACACCAGATGGAGAAGAACACCCGCGCTGCGGATGATGCCTATCGGGTATCGGTGCGGATGGACAACGGCGCGGTCCAGACGCTGGTGCAGGAGCAGCCTCCGGGCGTCCAGGTTGGCGAGCGTGTGCGGCTCGATAACGGCGTGATCGTCGAGCGCTTCCGCTAATACATATCTAACCGGCATATCTCGCGGCAACTCGTCGCGGAGGGATGCCTTCACATGCAAGCTGAGAAGTGCAGGCCGGCGCGCCTGCACTTCTCTTTTCGTGGCGGCAGCGGCGCTGTCCCACATAAAAAATGATGGGGAAAGATGATTTTTGACGTGAACGACTGGCGGCAGGGTTGGGAGTGGATACGCCCATGGGTGCACATCCTCGTCATCTGGGTGCTGGCGTGGGTCGCGCTCGGTGCGATCCACCGACTGTTGCGGGTAATGAAGACGGGCATCGTAAGCCGCTACGAGGGGCAGCAGTTCGAAGCGCACGACGTGCGCCGCGTCGAGACGCTGATGAACGTCTTCCGTTATGCCGCCAACATCGTCATCGTCGGCATGGCCATTCTGCTGACCCTCGGCACGATCGGCATTTCGATCACGCCCATCCTTGCTACCGCGGGCGTGGCCGGTATCGCCATTGGCTTCGGCGCGCAAAGCCTGGTGAAGGATTTCTTTACCGGCCTGTTCCTGCTGATCGAAAACCAGGTGAGCGAAGGCGACGTGATCGAGGCGGCAGGCAAGAGCGGCTACGTTGAGCGCGTCACGCTGCGGCACATGCGTATCCGTGACTATGACGGCAGCGTCCACTTCATTCCCAACAGCATGATCACGACGGTCACCAACCGCAGCCGGGATTTCGCGTATGCGGTCATCGACATCAATGTGCGGCGCGACCAGGACCTTGATGAAGTATTCAGGCGCATGCACGAAATCGGCGAAGCCATGCGGCAGGACCCGGTCTTCGGCCCGGCGATCCTCGACGACCTGGATATCGCCGGTGTCGAGAAGCTGGAGGACGCGAGTATCGGCCTGCGCTGCCGACTGAAGGTCCGGCCGGCAAAGCAGTGGCGCGTCCGCAGGGAATTTCTGCGTCGCATGAAGGCTGCCATGGACGAAGCGGCCATCACAGAGGACGCCTCCGGCGTCAAATCGGCTGCGTAAATAGACAGGCTTGGGTAGGCACAGTTGTTGCGTTTTTCGTCATTCAAACGCAGCAGCGTCACGGCTTGCCCGCAGCGTCAGGCGCACGGACCCGGTTCCATCGTTTTCAGTCTTGTAAAAAGGAGTGAACAAAATGGCGATCAATGAAACTCAGGGCACGAGGAGCGATGCGTTGAATCAAGTGGATCCCGCCAATTACGGCATGCGCCGCCCGGCATTTCCTTTCATCCGCTGGGGAGCAGTGCTGGCCGGCGTGGCGGTCGGCATCTCGGTGCAGCTGGCGCTGACGCTGCTCGGCATCGCCACCGGGCTCTCCATGACGGAGGTGACGGAAGGTGGAGGCCTCGGCACCGGACCATTGATCTGGGCCGGCATCAGCATGCTGGTTTCCGCCTTCGTCGGCGGCTACGTCGCGGCACGCATGTCGGGCCTCAAGCGCAAGTCGGACGGCGTGCTGCACGGCGCCGTGTCCTGGGCCGTGACCACCATCCTGTTTGCGATGCTCGCGACCACGGTCGGCGGCACGCTGGTCAGCGGCGTGTTCGGCAACGTCTCGCGCATGGCGAGCGCCGGCGCCGCCGGTGGGGCCGCGTCTCCGGTTGCGGCATTCATCCGCTCTCAAGGCGTGCAGGCCGATGCCGGAACCCTCAAGCAATTGCAGCAGTACCTGCAGGCAGGGCAGCGTGACCAGGCGGTGCAGCTCGTCAGCGGCCGGATGGGAGTGGAACAGACACGTGCCGAAACGATCGTCGACCAGGCGCTGATCCTGTCCGGCTCGGCGCAAAGTGCTTCACCGCAAGGCCGCGCCGCGACGGAAAACGTGGTGCAAACCGCCGGCACCGGCGCGTGGGTAGTGTTCCTGACGGTGGCGCTGGCACTGGCGATCGGCATCGGCGGGGGTGCGCTCGGCGCCGCCGGCTCGCGCCGCGTGAGCTGGAACAGCACGGCCGCCCTCTGACGACAACACCTGCGTATCCAAAACGAGAAAGGAGACCCGCATGCAACGCCCCATCGGCAGCCGCCGCCGTTCCGCCAGGACCAAAGCCGGTCCTGCGCGTTTTCTGCGCCTGTGTGCGCATGACTCGAGCACAGCCGATTTGCTCTACGGATGTCCGGTGGTATCCGCACGCGGTGAGAAGATCGGTATCGTGGATCACCTGATGGTTGATGTGAAGACGAACCAGTTGCGTTATGTGATGCTGGCGCCTAAGCGGCGGGGGGCTGTGGTGGCGATACCGTGGCAGGCGTTGTATTTTGATGCGGCGATGGCGCAGTTGGTGTTTTATACGTTGGGGTAGGGGCTCGCTGCGCTGTCGTGCCGGGCCTGTGCGGATTCAGACGATTCGCTCCCTATATTGACTGCGGCAGCAGCGGTTGCGGTCGTCGCGACCGCTGCCGCCGCATTGCCCGCAAAGGAAGGGCGGGCAGTGAGGAAGATCAGGTGCTGTACCAGGCGTCCTTGAGCGGGCCGACAACGACATCTTTCAGTTCCGGCCGTGTTTCGAGCCATTTCCTGAACGACTCCCTCTGCGCCTCGGTGACCGAACCTCTGGCCGCATTCACGACCACAAATCCTTCGAAGCCGCCGTTGAATCCGCCGCCAAACAGCAGGTCCATTTCGTCAACCGCAGCAATCAATGCATCAATAAACGCTGAACGGTCTGCCTGTGTCAGCTCCTTGGTCGTCTTGGCTGTTACCTCGAATCCGAGTTCCTGAAACTCGCCGAGTCGCAACTTCTTGCGCTGGCGGAGATTGTGTTTTCCTTTTGTTTTGGCTGGCATGGTGAACCTATAGGGAAGTGAGCGTTTTTGCTCGATGAAGGAAGATATTGCGGCCGGAATTATACCGGGCATTGGCAAGGCATCGTTCCCGAAAGGCGCTCAAAAAGTGGCTCGGGCCGCAATTTCCAGTGTAGTGCCATCCGCGTGAATCGAAAGCTGGGCGCGCCCCAGCGGGGCACTTGATGTTTTATACGATGGGTAGTTGGACTGCTTCTCTTTACGCGGCGAGGGTTGTGACTTGCTGCATTTCTTCGTAGAGACTTGCCGGGGGCGGCCCGGCAGCCGCTCACTTTCTTTGTCTCGCCAAAGAAAGTAAGCAAAGAAAAGCGACCGCGCAGTCGCTGCCCCTTCGGGGTTCCCGATAGACTGAAGAACAAAGCGGGAAGCGAAACCAACTCGCCTGCGGCTCAGACATGTTTCGCTTCTTTATCCGCTTTGTTCTTAAGTCTCTCGGCAGCGCCAGAAGCGGAAAGGCGGAACAGCCTCTTGGCGCCACCTCAGTACCGTAGGGCGGAAAAGCGAAGCGCCTTCCGCCGCATGCGCTACTCACTGCGCTCCCCCGCCGTCAGCTCCACCGGGCCGCAATGTACAGATACAATGCGTGTGATCGGGCAAAACGACCCAAGCGTCGATGTGAAACGGCATTCGTGCGCATACCTAGCGTACGGCGTCGCGGAAAGCGTCGATATGCTCCGTCAGCAAGGAGCTTCGACGCTAGAGGAGCATGCGGCGGAAGGCGCTTCGCTTTTCCGCCCTACCGGGATGAAGTCAAACGTTGAATTTTCAAATCCAAGATATGAGCCGATCAGGGATATCGCTTATCACTGGCTTCGTTATAGGAGTTGCTACGTGCATTTGGGCAGTGTCGGCTCGACTGCGAGTAAGTCCAAATCCAGACGATTGGGCAATCGCACTACTTCTTTATCCCTGTGGCTTGGCGTTGGTACTGGTTTTGATACAGAACGTGCTGTCTTTTCTTTTGTTGAAAGCAGATATACGGACACTGCGTTCCCGAGGTGTGGACATCGACTTGAAACTGAAAGGGTTAGCAACTGCTGGAAAGCCGAACCTTCGATACAAGGTAGGGGCATTTTATTTTTTCCAGTCCATTGCTCTTGGTTTGGGCGGGTACTTCGTAAGTTCGATCTTTTTGGCTGCTTATTTAATTTTGCGGTAAGGAAGGTGATGAGCAAAAGATTCAATGTTAATCAACATTGAAGGCCAAGCCTGCCGGCTAATACTGCGTTCGTCCTCTTAATCACCACCTCATTCTTCCGGGAGCAACTCATGTCAGACCGCGATCTCACTAAGTCCTATAACCGTGCCCAATTCGTCGCCAAGCTCCGGCGACTGGCCGATGCTATCGAGTCGGAGCGGGCCTTTACCATCCAGGTCGCCGGTGAGCGGCTGCGTATCCCGGCGGATGCGGTGTTTAACATCGAGCACGAGCGCAGCGGTAGCGAGCAGGAGCTGGAGTTCCAGTTGATATGGGCGTCGGAAGAGAACTGACATCGATTCGGCGCCGCCACGTGAGTGCGCTATTACTTCGGCGGCAGGAACAAATGCCTGCTCCTTTCCTCCGCTATCCCCGCTTTCGCCAATGCCTTCAGGCACACCGCGACCGTTCCCGCAAACGCCTCGTCAAACCACGGGTTCGCACCGCTGACGCCGACGACAATACCTTCATGAACGATACTGCCCCATAACACCGTGTCGCTGGCGGTGAGGAGGTGGGGACGCAGTTCCTGCACGGTGTGGCCGTCCATTCCTGTGCGCCAGGCGACGCGGGCCTTGGCGTGGGCAAAGGCGGCGTAGTCGGCGTCCCATTTGCTGCGGTCGCCGACGGCGTGTTCGTAGAGGATCGCTTCTTCGAACGCGCATTTATCGGGCGTGAGCAGCGGGTCCATGATGACGATGTAAAGGAAGCCGCTTTCGCCGACTTCCTTGTGCTTCATGGCTTCCTCGATCATCGGCAGGCTGAACCTGACGGCCTTTTCGGCGGTGGCGCGGTCGATGAAGTAGCTTCCTGATACGGCCATGTGTTTTCCTCCTCTGCGTATTGGTTCAGGCGGTGACGAAGCGGAATGCCTTGTCCCAGTCGTCGGCGAAGCGTTCGATGTTGAAGCGTTCCCGCGCGGCGCGGCGGGCGCCTTCGCCGAGGCGGCGGGCGTGCGCCGGGTCTTTCAGCAGGTCGTGCATGCGCGTAACCAGCTTGCTTTCGTCCGTGTCGATATAACCCGACATGCCGTTGTCGATCACGGTGGCCATCTCGGTCGTGGCAAGGCCGATAATGGGCATGCCGATCATCATCGCTTCGATGACGGCAAGGCCCAGGCTGGTGTAACGGATCGGATTGAAGAAGAAGCGGTACTGTGCGGCGAAGGCGGGCAACCGGTCATGCTGGATTTCGCCGATGCCACCCACGTCCTGCGCGCCCATGCCGACCAGGTCCAACGGCACCTGTTCCCGTACGCGCATGAACACGTCGCCGCCGAGCCGCCGTCCGCGTGTGGCGATGTTGTTGACGACCACCAGTCCGCGTTCGAGGTCGCCGCGGTAGGCCACGTTTTTCGGTTCCAGCACGCCATGCTCGATGACACGCACTGGCGTGCGGCCGTTATCCCACATCAGCGCATTGAAGTGCGTGACATGCACCAGCAGCACCGACGGATCATCGACAGGATGCCGCATGTCGGTCGGATGCTCGCGCGGCGTGTCGTGCTCGATGTAGATCTTCGGCAGCCGGCGCTGGGCTTCGCTCAGGTAAAGGTGCTGGTCCTGCAGGTACTGGTGGTCGTCCTGGAACAGGATGCAGTCGAATTGCGTGTCCTTGGCTTGGTCGACCGGGAGGTCGATCACATTGTCCCCCCAGGGAATGTGCCCGCACTTGCCGCCATAACCGGGAGGGCGGTCCGGCTTGGAGAGAACGTAGAAATCGTGTGGCGCCTGGGTGAGGTAGTAGAGATAGCTGCCGTGGGTGTGCCAGGTAAGTATTTTCAGCCTTTTAGACATTTGTTTTCCTTATGGTCGCGTTAGACCTTGTTGTCGTCCCATCGCATTGCCCGAGCTTTATCGGGCAGCGCGTCCTGCTTCCTTTCCATCAAAATTCAGAACGTCCCTGAGTACAGCGCACAGCTCCGACACACTTCCGGCGGCGATCCAGTCGATTCCAGCTGCGCGCGGAATGACGTGTACTGCGCGTTGCTCCATACCTGCGCGACGCCTTCCTTTGCCATGTCGCCGAAGTGGATGCGGTCCGGCGTGGCGACCATGCAGCAGGGCATGGCTTTGCCGTCGTAGCTGATGTAGGAACCGCGCCATGGCCAGTCGCAGCGCTGCCGGCCGGACATGTCCGGCGGATGGGAGCGCGGTCTCAGGTTGGGCAGGCGCAGCGTCACTTTCATTTCGCGTGCCATCTCGCGCGCGGCATTGAAGTAATGCTCGACGCGCTGCGGGTCTTCATGGAGCAGCGTCTGGCTATCGATGAAGGAGCGCATCGGCTGGTATTGCGCAGGCAGGCTGGATTCGCCGAAGTCATGGCACAAGTGCTGCACGAACACCGTGTCTACGCCTTCCGTATGGGCTAGCCGCACCAGCTCCGGCAATTCCTTGAGGTTCTCGCGCATGACGACCGCAACGATGCGCAGGTGCGGCAGTTCGCTCCGCAGCCGCTGGCGCGCGTCCACCACACGGCGCAGGTTGCGCAGCACGCGCTCGAAGCGCGAACGGATGCGGATCGTCTGGTAGGTCTGCGCCGTGGCGCCATCGAGCGATACATGCATCGTGTGCAGGCCGCTCTTCACGCATTCTTCGGCGCCGGCTTCCGTCATTACCGTCAGGTTGGTATTGGTCGACACCATGATGCCGCGCTGCGCCGCATAGCGCACCATGTCGAAAAACTGCGGATGCAGGAGCGGTTCGCCCAGCCCCTGCAGCTGCAGCTCTGTCATCGTCGGGAACTGGTCTACCAGCCGGCAATACACGTCGAAATCCATGTACGCGCGCGGCTGCCCCGGCGCACCATCGCCACGGAACTGGATCGGGCACATGCGGCAGCGCAGGTTGCACTGGCCGACCGGTTCGATTTGGACGAAACCGGGCAGCTCCGTCATAGGAATCCCACGCGGAACTTGAACGCGCCGATGGCACGCCAGAACACGGCCAGCGGCGGGATCAGCACCGAGGTGACGATCATTTCAAACACATGCGCGGGCGCTTTCGATGTGCGCTTCAAGCGCTGCGTACAGAAGCGGCCGGTCATGAACAGCCAGATCGCGCCTGCGGCAAGCGCCGCGCCGGGCTCACCCGCGATGATTGCGACGAGAGTGAGGAACAGCGCGGCAACGGTGAGGTAAAAGTCCCACCGCGGCTTGGCGCGGATCTTCCTACGGTACAGCTTCGGATGCTTCTTGAACAGCAGCGCATCGAACTGGATCTTTTTCACCTGCTGCAGGCTGACGCCCCAGCCCGCCGGGCGGATCGGGTGTGTGATCACCGCGCGCGGCTCATGCACGATGTTCGCGCGGTATTCCAGCAGCCGGAAGTGCAGGTCCGAGTCTTCACGCCATGCAAAGCGGAAGCGTTCGTCGAAGCCGCCCAGGTCTTCCAGCACGCGCTTTCGGCAGAAGCAGTTGGCCGTCACGAATTCGGCCGTCTCGAGGTTCTTTGCATCCAGCTCGTAGTCGGTCGGCGTGTGCGACAGCGGCATCACGATGCGTCCGCATACGGCGTCGACATCTTCCTCGAAGGCACGCAACCCGCACTTGAGCCAGTCGGAGCGGGCAATGGTGTCGTCATCGGTGAACGCGATGATGGGGCCGCGTGCGGCACGCCAGCCGTGGTTGCGGGCGGCGGCCGGCCCATGCGGACCCATCGAGGGGATGTAGATGATCTGCGGGCCATAGTCCGCGGTATGCCCGGCCCAGCCGGCGACGACTTCGCGCGTGGCGTCGCTCGGGCCGTCATCAACGATGATGATCTCGAAGCGAGCGACGTCGAATCGCTGCAGCACGAGGCTGGCGATGCATCGATTCAGCAGTTGCGGACGGCCGCAGGTGGGGACGACGACGGATACCGCGATTTCGACGGGCGTCGAGCGCGCTTCATGGATATGGGCAATCTCCGCGGAGTGGGGCGGGCCATCCGACCTGCGCCTGCTGCGGGAATTTTCGGCCTGCCGTCCCCTGCCTTCGATGTCGGCAGTGACGTGCCTCCGGTCTCGGTTGAACGCAAGTATTTTCGACATGGATTGTTCCCGATAAAGCTTGTTTTTGTTAAGCCGCGGGTGCGGTCACACTGCATGAACATTGTTCAAAAAATGTTGGTTGACTTGGACGCGATGCAATTCCCGTTCCATCAAGTTGCATTGATAACGGTCAAGCCGGTTTTCCGGAAAATAAGGATGTCCGTGAAGTGGTTTTTCACTTTCCGGTGTTGTGTCGTGCGTGATCGCTTGTCTTTATGCCGCCGCCATTCATGCCGTCACCAATTATTGCGCCACAGCGCGTGAGATCGGTTGGCAACTTGGCGCGTTTAACAACATGCTGCGTTGCGACGCCTTGCCGTACACCATGTACTGTCTGCATCGGCGCATATCTTGTGGAGCGTTCTTCGGCGGTTTGAGAGTGCATGCAAGGAAGGCGCGTTCGGGTAGGCACGCGGAGTTCGAGAAGTGCGACGGTGAGCACTGTATGGTGAACATCGCAGGCCGAGAACGGCGTGGCCGGCGTTGGCCCCTTTCATGTATTGGCAAAACGCTCTCAGCGCCTGTTTCAAAACCTACTGCGCGGCCCACAAACTTGAGCCGCTCGCTACAGTTCTCAAACAGGCTCTAAGCAAGCGCCTGCTCGTTGTCTTCCGTATCTTCGGCGCGCTGCTGCATCTGCCACAGCAACGCGTAGGCACCGCCGTGCGCCAGCAGTTGCGCATGCGTGCCGCGTTCCACCACGCGACCGCGGTTGAGTACGATGATTTCGCTGGCATTCACCACCGTGGAAAGCCGGTGCGCGATGACCAGTGCCGTGCGGTTGACCGACAACTGGTCGAGCTCTGCCTGGATGGCTTGTTCCGACTGCGTGTCGAGTGCGGATGTCGCTTCGTCGAAGATCAGCAGCGGCGGGTTCTTCAGGATGGCGCGCGCAATGGCGATGCGCTGCTTTTCGCCACCGGACATCTTCACGCCGCGCTCGCCTACGGGCGTTTCGTATTTCTGCGGCAGGGAATCGATCAGCTCATGCACATGCGCGGCCTTCGCGGCGGCGATGATGTCTTCCATCGTTGCATCCTTGCGGCCATAGCCGATGTTGTACGCAATGGTGTCATTGAACAGCAGCGTTTCCTGGGGCACCACACCGATCGCTTCGCGCAGGCTTTTCGTGCTGATGCTGCGGATGTCGTGCCCGTCGACGCGGATGGCGCCATCACCCACTTCGTACAGGCGCAGCAGCAGTCGCGCCAGCGTCGACTTGCCGGAACCGCTGCCGCCGACGACGGCGACGGTGCCGCCCGGTGGAATGCGGAAACTGACCTTGTGCAGGATCGGTCGGGCCGGATCGTAGGCGAAGCTGACATTGTCGAACACCACTTCGCCACGGCTGACGTTCAGATCGGGCAGGCCGGGCGGCTCATCGATTTCCGGCCGCTCGCGCAGCAACTGGAACAGCTTTTCGGCATTCACCATCGCGTCCCTTGCTTCACGGTACACGAAACCGAGTGCATTGAGCGGCAGGCAGATCTGGATCACGTAGGCATTAATCAGGATCAGGTCGCCCACCGTCATTTCGCGCGTGAAGACGCCTTGGCCCGCATACAGCATCACCGATGCGACGCCCAGCGCAATGATGCCGCTCTGGCCGACATGCAAGGTAAACAGCGCCTTTTGGTTGGAAACGACGGCTTCCGCCCAGTGGTCCATGATGCCCTGGAAACGGCTCGATTCCAGCTTTTCATTAGTGAAATACTTCACCGTGTCGTAATTGATCAGGCTATCGGCGAGCAGGCTTTTTGCACTCGAGTCCAGCCGATTGACGCGACGCTGGAAGATTGCACGGCGTGCCGTAAATATCAGCGTATAACCGCAGTAGACGAGGAAAGTGGTGCCGAGGATGACGGTAAACCAGTTGCTGTAGCGTGCGGTCATGATGGCGACCACCATGCCGATTTCCAGCAGCGTCGGCACGATCGTAAACAGGCCGACACTGAGCAGGAAGGCAATGCCCGACGTGCCACGGTCAATGTCGGGCAGGAGGCCGCCGATGCGGCGCGACGCGTGAAAGCGTGCACCCAGCTCATGCAGGTGTGCAAACGTCTTCAGCGCGTAGGTTGCCACCGTATGCTGTGTGACGCGGGAGAACGCGAGGTCGCGCAATTCATTGAACAGTGTGCTGGCAAAGCGCAACATCGCATAGCCGACCAGGAACACGGCCGGCAGGACGGCCAGTTGCTCGGGACGAGACAGCTCGTCGACAATGCGCTTGAGCGCAAGCGGTACGGAGACGACTGCCAATTTGGCCAGGACGAGGAAGACAACCGCAGCCGCGATGCGCCAGCGGAAAACGGACACCACGCGCCACAGGTCGCGCATCACGGACCCTGTGTTCCCGCCGGTATTCCCGCCCACATTTTCGCCCGGTACAGCGGCTTGTTCTTCACTCATTGAAACGGATCCTTTCTTCCTGCGGCGCGCACAGGGATGCCTACGCAGCTGTAATCTTTACTGCATCCAATTGCAAAATCTGCTGGGCTTGCGTGCAAGAAAAGCCGTCGGCCGTTTGAACCTGCGCCTGCGGCTGTCTATCCTGAGGAAGTGCGACGCGGCTGACTTCACATCCAGTGGTATGGAAGTTGCAGCCAGCCGCTCGCCAACGCATTCGTATCTTGCCGGCATGCAGCACACCGCAAGATCTTCTTTAGCACTATTTATTCCACCGCAATGACGCATGCTGCTTCCCGTCGGCCATCCACCATGGACCCGGCGCGTGCCGCTTTTGCATCGAGGAAAAAGGAGGACCAGAATGGCAAGGATCGAACAGACGATCGAAGTGAACGCGCCAGTGCACGCCGCATATAACGAGTTGACCCAGTTCGAGCAGTACCCGCGCTTCATTGACGACGTAAAGGAAGTGCGCCAGCTCGACGACACCCACCTGCACTGGCATACGAAGGCGGGCAATCTCGACCTGGAATGGGATGCCGAGATCACGGAGCAGATTCCCGACCGTTGCATAGCATGGCGCACCACCACCGGCCCGCATTACGAAGGAAAGATCGAGCTCAAGCCGACGGAAAGCAACCGCACCCAGGTCACGCTGACGATGGAGTGCGACGCGCGGCAGCAATTGCTTGCACAGCACGGCGGCGTGGAAGACGCGATCAGCCAGCGCACCGTGCACGACCTGACATGCTTTAAGAAATTCATGGAAAAGCTGGTGTCAGGCAAGGCGGATGAAAGCCGCACCAACGCGCGCACCGGCACGCCTGCTGGCGAGGACCGCACCTCCGGTGAAATGATTGGCAAGGAAATCGGACAGACTGAAAGCGAGCGGCGTGAAGCGGCACAGTCCACCGGGCCGTCGCAAGGGATGCAACGTGACCCGGCGCAGCAGCAGGGCAGCATGGGCGCGCAGGGCGCACAGCGTGGACAAGAGAATCGCTCGGCGCAGCCTTTCGGCGCCGACCTTTCGACGCGCAGCATGCCCTGGCTTCCCGGTTTGCTGCAGACATGGAATGAGCCGTTCGGCATGATGCGCAAGATGACGGAAGAAATTGACCAGCTGGTACACCAGTACATCGGCCGCCCGCACCACGATGTACGCCTGCGCTCGGCTTCCGCCACCGGCTGGACACCGTCGATCGAAGTCGCGCAACGAAACAGGCAATTCGTGGTCTGTGCGGAATTGCCAGGGGTCAGGCGCGAGGATTTGCAGGTCGAAATCCAGCGTGACCGGGTGACCATCCAAGGCGACCGCCGGCAGGAGCCGATGCACGACGCAAGTGAATACAGGCGCTCCGAGCGCTCCTACGGGCATTTCTCTCGCGTCATCGCACTGCCTCCGGGGGCCGACCCGGACGCTGCATCTGCATCACTGAAGGACGGCGTGCTTGAAATCACCGTTCCGTTACCGGGAAACGCCCGGCAAGGCAGGCGACTGGAAATCCAGGCCGCGCAGTAGGTTTTCAAACAGTCTCTAAGGAACTACGCCGCGCGACGCAAAGAGCGAGGGACGAGTGCTGTGCCAGCCGACATCCATCCGGCGGCTGGCACGTCACACTGAATGAACGGAGGAACGATGGGCACCGATATGGTGGGATGGGCCAGTGCATTCATCCTGGTGATGACGATTTCGCGACAGGTCTACTCGCAATGGCGCAGCGGCAGCGTGGAGGGCGTGTCGAAGTGGCTGTTCATTGGGCAACTGACAGCGTCGGTGGGATTTACCGTGTACAGCTACCTGGTGGAGAACTGGGTATTCGTGTTCGCGAATTTCTTTATTTTCCTGACGGCGCTGGTAGGACAGTTTGTGTACTTGCGGAACAAGAGAAAGGCGGGAACAAGGAAGTAAAAAGTACAGCGCAGGTTTTTTCTAATTTACATGACGGTGTAAGCCTTACTTCGGATTTGCCTCGGTCCGGCGTCGCACGCCGATGTGCTTGAAGGCAAGTTCTAGCCCGCCTCGGCACCGGGCGAGCGCCAGGGCTGCGCAAGAAATGCGTTGTACGGGAAGGCGCAGGTACCGGTTATGTACGCCGTTGCGGTGGGTACAACGTTTGCTTAGTCATTTTTGCAAGCCTGTATCTGTGCCGGGACGCGTTATCGAGTGCTGTCTGTAAATCATGGAGAACCGCCATCCTTCTCGGGAGGAAGAGACGTGTATACGTTAGGAATCAACGCCGCCTATCACGATTGTTCTGCCTGCCTGGTGCGCGATGGCGAAGTGATCGCAGCCGCCGAAGAAGAGCGTTTTACGCGCGTCAAGCACGGCAAGCGGCCCGTGCCGTTCACTACATGGCAATTGCCATTCCATGCCATCGATTACTGCCTGAAGGAAGCCGGCATCATGCTGGCCGATGTGCAGCATGTCGCCTATTCCTACGATCCCTCGCTGCTGCTGGGCCAGCATGACGGCGAGGCGACGATACAGATTCCGCTCGAGCCGTCGGCACACGCCTCCGGCGAGTGGCTCTCGCCATGGGATCCGCTGTTCCTGTCCTATATCGTGAATGCGCCGCGCCAGCTGGCAAGCGGGGCGCCGCATCATCTCAAGAAGCGCTTTCGCGGCGTGCGGCATGACGGACCGTACCAATGGCATTTCGTCGAGCACCATCTTGCGCATGAAGCCAGCGCCTGCCTCGCTGCACCCTTCGAGGAATGCGCGGTGCTCACCATGGACGGCCGCGGCGAAAGGGCGACCACCAGCTACGGCTATTACCAGGACCGGCGCTACAAGCGCATCAAGCAGGTGAACCTGCCGCACTCGCTCGGCCTGCTGTACGAAGCGGTGACCGACTATCTCGGGTTCCTGCATTCTTCGGATGAATACAAGGTGATGGCACTGGCGTCGTTCGGCAAGCCCGTCTATGCGCCGCTGCTGCGCGAGGTGCTGCGCTACACCGGCGACGGCGACTACGAGGTCTCACCTGCGCAATGGGACAAGCTGTTCGGTCCTGCGCGCGAGCGTGGCTCGGAATTCACGCAGAAGCACATGGACATCGCGTCTTCGTTGCAGATCGTGCTGGAAGAAACCGTGCTGCAGATGGTGGACTGGCTGCACCAGCAGACCGGTGCCGAGAACCTCGCGATGGCCGGCGGCGTTGCGCTGAACTGCGTGATGAATGCCCGGGTGCGCGATCGCGGGCCGTTCGAGCGGGTGTGGGTGCAGCCGGCTGCCGGCGACGCCGGTACCTCGCTTGGCGCAGCCTTGTGGATCGACGGTCAGGAAGCGCGCAAAAGCAGCGGCATCACGAAAGGCCATTGGCGCATGGAGCATGCCTTCCTCGGTCCGGCCTACGACGAAGCGGAAATCGAATCCTTCCTGCAGATGAGCAAGCTGCGCTACCGGCGTGCCAATGACCTGTCCTCGGAAGTGGCCGAGCTGCTGTTGCAGAACAAGGTGATCGGCTGGTTCCAGGGACGCATGGAATTCGGCCCGCGCGCGCTCGGTGCCCGTTCCATCCTCGCGTCGCCGCTGCACGCAGACATGCAGCACCGGCTCAACCATATCAAGGACCGCGAGGACTTCCGTCCCGTTGCGCCAGTGGTGCTGGAGGAAGAAGCAGCCAACTGGTTCGTCAACGGTGCGGTGTCACCGTTCATGGTGTTCGTGTACGACGTGCGGCCGGACAAGGCCGACCGCATACCGGCGGTGCGCCATGTGGACGGCACCGCGCGCATCCAGACCATCAACCGCGCGCAGAACGCTGCGTATTACGACCTCCTGAAGGCTTTCGGCGAGAAGAGCGGGGTGCCGGTGCTGATCAATACTTCCTTCAACACCCGCGGCGAACCGGTCGTGTGCACGCCGCGCGACGCTGTGGAGTCCTACTGCACCACGCCGCTGGATGCATTGGCGATCGGCCCCTTCATCCTGGAAAAATCATGACGGCCGCGCATCCGCTGATGCCGCAGCATGGTCCGTTCGGCGATAAGCCGCCCCGCAAGATCGCCATATTCCGCGCGCTGCAACTGGGCGACATGCTGTGCGCCGTGCCAGCCTTGCGCGCGTTGCGTGCGGCCGCGCCGATGGCGCAAATCACGCTGGTTGGACTGCCGTGGGCGAGCGCTTTCGTCAAGCGCTACTCGCGGTACATCGACAACCTGCTGGTCTTCCCGGGATTCCCCGGCATGCCGGAGCAACCGCTGCACCTGCACTCGGTGCCGCACTTCCTCGCCGAGGCGCAGCGCCAGCGCTTCGACCTCGTATTGCAGATGCATGGCAACGGCAGCCTGACGAATCCGTTGGCAATGCTGTTCGGCGGCGAGCGCACCGCGGGCTTTTATCGTCCGGGCGATTACTGTCCGGATGCGCAAACTTTCATGCCGTGGGATGAGCGTGCCCATGAGGTGCTGCGCTGTCTCGACCTGATGGAATACCTCGGCGTGCCGCAGCAGGGAGACCGTCTGGAATTCCCTCTGACCGAGGCCGACTTTCGCGCCCTGCAGCGCAGCCACCTGAGCCTGCCGGCGCCCGGCACCTATGTCTGCGTGCATCCGGGCGCGCGCATGCCGTCGCGCCGCTGGCTGCCGCAGCGTTTTGCCGAGGTGGCTGACCAGTTGGCGCAACGCGGCATGCACATCGTGCTTACCGGCTCACCCGACGAGGCCGACGTGGTGCACGAGGTGCAGCGCGCGATGCGCATGCCGGCGCTGGATTTGTCCGGTAAAACCGAGCTTGGCGCGCTGGCGGCGTTGATTGCACAGGCCCGCCTCGTCGTCTCGAACGATACCGGCATTTCCCATGTGGCGGCAGCGGTGGCGACGCCGAGCGTCATCGTCGCCTGTGGCTCGGATCCGAAGCGCTGGGCGCCGCTCGACCACGGGCGCCACCATGTAATCAGCGCTTCCGTGAGTTGCCGGCCATGCATGCATCGCGAATGTCCAACCGCACATGAATGCGCGGAAGACGTCCCGGCGGAAAAAGTCGCCTACATGGCTACCCGCCTGCTCGACAACATCTCCTCCCACCTCCCGGAAATGCAACTATGAAAGATACCGGCAGCAAGCGCATCCTCGTCACCGGCGGCGCCGGCTTCCTCGGGTCTCATTTATGCGAATACCTGCTGGCGCAAGGCCATGACGTCTTGTGTGTCGACAACTTTTACACTGGCCGCAAGCGAAACATTGCACATATGCTGGCGCATCCCGGCTTCGAGTTATTGCGGCATGACGTCACTTTCCCGTTGTATGTGGAGGTTGACGAGATTTATAACCTTGCTTGCCCGGCGTCACCGGTGCATTACCAGAACGATCCGGTGCAGACGACGAAGACCAGCGTGCACGGCGCAATCAATATGCTGGGGCTGGCCAAGCGCGTAAAGGCAAGGATCCTGCAGGCGTCGACGAGCGAGGTGTATGGCGACCCGCAGGTGCATCCGCAGAAGGAACCCTACTGGGGCCACGTCAACCCGATTGGCGTGCGCTCCTGTTATGACGAGGGAAAGCGCTGCGCCGAAACCCTGTTCATGGATTACCGCAGGCAACACAATCTTACGGTGAAGATCGCGCGCATCTTCAATACCTACGGGCCACGCATGCATCCCAACGACGGACGAGTCGTGTCCAACTTCATCATGCAGGCGCTGGCCGGACAGCCGCTGACGATTTACGGCGACGGCTCGCAGACACGTTCCTTCTGTTACGTGGACGACATGGTGGTCGCATTCGAACGCCTGATGCAGACGCCGCATGCGTTCTGCGGCCCGGTCAACCTCGGCAACCCAGTGGAGCACACCATGCTGGAGCTGGCCGAACGCATCATCGCGCTTTCCGGTTCGTCGTCGAGCATCATCTTCCGCCCCTTGCCCAGCGATGATCCCGCGCGCCGCCGCCCGGATATTTCCCTTGCGCGAACGGTGCTCAATTGGGAGCCAAGGATTTCCGTGGATGAAGGACTGGAAAGGACCATTGCCTATTTCCGCCAGTTGCGGTCCGGGGAAGCCGGTGCCGCTTATGGCGACGAAGTGCAGGAACAGGCTTTGCATGTGCACCCTGTGCCGCAGCCGGCGCTTGGCGACAACGCGTAGGAGGCAGCCGCCGCAAGCTGTCGCCGCCAGCGTATTCGACTACCGGGAGAAAGCTGAACACCTATCCGAAGGGGACCATCATGAAGCGAAGCGGTATGCGGTTTCCAACATGTCTGAAAGGCGGGCGCCTGTCGCTGCTGGCGGCCGCCATAGTGTTGCTGGGTGCTTGTGACAAGAGCCCGGGGGATCCCGGCAGTCCGCCGTCATCGCCACCGCGTCCGGTGACGTTCGGCGGCGGCGGAGTAATTACCGCACAGCTGGACCTGCCGGCACGCCCGGTCGCCCCGCCTCCCGGCGAAATGTAGGCGCGTGTCCTCTTCACCCATGTGCGATATCCGGTGGCATGGAGCTTGCGTCGGCCTTGCCTGTATTAACTACCTACACTCGTATGATGACTGATGGATGTCTTGCGTTCGCCCGCGTTCGCATGCAATTCGCCGCAGTGGCGCAACTGCGCAGCGCACGTGGCCGCCGGACGCCGCACGGCGTTTCCCCATCCGGCGACACTGCTGCGCCTGCATGGGCCAGCCTCAAGCCGCAGGCGATCCTTCCCTTTTTTGCCGTCGTCACCGTTGCAGGCGTCCGCTACGCCCGCGCGGCGGGTTGTTGGGTCATGCAGGCCTGGCGCCTGCCGGAGACAGATGATGGTATCAACGATGCATATCGAACCGTTGAGGATCGATGCAGGCAAGATGGAAATGGATGGCGTACTGTGGCTGCCGGCCGAACAATCGGGCGTGGTCGTGTTCGCCAACGGTAATGCCGGCAACCGCGTAAAACCTCCTAATGATTATGTCGCCAGCATGCTCCGCAGTGCGCGTCTCGGTACGCTGTGGCTGGACCTGATGCCGCCAGGAGAAATGGGCAGCCAGGGACGGCCGGATATCAACTTGCTAACCGAGCGCATCGGTGCCGCATGCGACTGGCTGCGGCGCAACGAGACGACCCGGGAATTGCCCATTGGCCTGTTCGGTGCGAGCTACGGTGCTGCTGCCGCGTTGCAACTGGCGGCAGCGCGCGGGCGCGCAATTTCCGCCCTCGTGTTACGCGGCGCACGGCCTGACCTCGCAGGCAACGGTACGCTGGGCAAGGTCAGCGCGCCAACGCTCCTGATCGTTGGCGGACTGGACGACGGCCTCATCGGTACCAATCGCGCTGCCTATGCGGCGTTGCGGTGCAAGAAGCGGTTCGAGATCATTCCGGGGGCAACACACTCGTTCGAGGAGCCCGGCATTCCGGAAGTAGTGGCGCGGCTCGCGCGCGGCTGGTTTCTTCAGCACACCGATGCGGCGCACATTTGAATGCTTTGCCGGCCGGCCGCTGACGATGTAAAACAGTTTGCGTACGAGCGAAATATTTACACGCCCGGGCCATTGTGCTTGGGCAGGTTTTAGCCGCGATCAATGCAGATGCATTTGTCGCGACGTCAGGAGAAACTGCATCCAGATCGTTCCGTCCAACTTTCATTCGTGCCTGGAGACAACCATGAAAACTACCCAACGCCCTGCCTTGTACCTGTCGTTGCTCCTGTCCGCGCTGTTGGCCGCCGGTTGCGGCAGCATGCAGGGCACCAATCCGGATGGCTCGAAGAAAACCACCGGCCAAGTCATCGACGATGCCACGATTACCTCGAAAGTGAAAACGGCCTTGCTGGCCGATCCCGACATCGGCGGCCTGAAGATCAATGTCGATACCGCCAACGGCGTCGTCAAGCTGAAGGGGGAGGTCAAGACAATGGCCCTGCGCAAGAAAGCGGAATCGCTTGCGAAAGGCGTGGATGGCGTGAAGAAGGTGGACAACCAGCTGGTTATCACCGGCTGACGGCGAAGGTGGCGCCGTCCGAAATCAGGCAAAGGCCTGCCGCAAGGGCAGGCTAGGAATCACGTGCCGAGCGCGGCTCAGGCGTAATCCACTTGGTTATGCTTCATTGAAACAAGCTTGTTCTGCGACAGCGACATCATCAGGATCGCGATCATCTCGTGCATGATGATGGTGTGATGGTTGCCGCTATCGTGGAAGTAGGTGCGCAGCTTTTCGCGCACTGCCGGCACACCGGTGACATCGATCAGGACGTCGAGGTTGTTGCCCAGGCTGGCGATGTCCATGAAATCGTTCGTGGTCTTGATGCCGCGCGCACGCGCAAGCTGGATGCCGGGCATCTCATCGTTCAGATCGGCCACGCCCACGACTTCGACGAAATCTGCATTGAGCAATTGGGTCAGCAGCGGCGTGCCGGTTTCACCGGCTCCAATCAGGCCGATACGGATCTTCTGCATAAATCACTTCCTTTTTAACGTGTCAAAAAACTGCCGGTCAGGCCTCGGATGCCAAAGGCAGGAGGACCGGTTCCAGTGTCTGCTTCTCATACCGAAACGGCAATGACGTAAGTCAATGAAAATTGCTTCGCAGAAATTAGAGGCGTTGGGCTGACTTGGTGCGATGCAATTTCACACCCGCTTCAGCAGGCGTGCGCCCGGTACGTTGATGACAACATCTGATTCAGGAAGTGCCACGCACGGCAGGATGTATCCGTCCCGCTTTTCCTCCGGACTGAGCCCCGGCCATTCGATGTTGTAACGGATGCGGCCACTGACGAGGGTGCATATGCAGGTACGGCAGGTGCCGTTCCGGCAGGATGCCGGCAGGTCGATGCCGGCATTGCGTGCTGCTGACAATAACGATGTGGAAGGGGGCGCATCAAACGCCATGCCGCTTGGTTGGATCGTGACTGAAAAGGAGGCGGGCTTACTGGACATCTGTTGGCGGGAAGGGATATTGCACGGTGGTGACTGCCGAAGCTGCATCCGGCATCACCACCGGTATGAATGACTACTCCATTACTACGACGCTGCGGGTGTGCGGATCGAAGGTCGAGATTTCCTTGACTCGTCCTCCGTCATCGAAGATGACCTGGAACTCCGAGAAACTGCTCAGCCAGAAGCGCCACACTTTTGCATCGAGATTCGGGTTTTCGCTGCTGATCGGATAACCGACCGACATGATGACCTGCTCGCGTGTCATGCCGGGACGGAGGCGGGCAGTCTTGATGGCTTCACGTACCTTTTCCGGATAGCTGGCGATCTTTGCCTTGGGATCTGTTGCGACAATATACCGCTGGGCAAATGCGTCCATGTTCAGGTCACGGCTGTAGTCGTTGCCAATTGCCTGCCTTTTCCCGTCGAGTTCAATATAGACGCGATAACGGCCGTAACCTGTTGTCTTTACGGGCGTGCCGACAGCAATCATGCTCTTGCCGGCTTCGGCGTAGTTGATGTCACTGATCCAGCTGCCATCGGTGCGCAGATTACAGCACAAATAGCCTTCAGGAACCGGTTGGGCATGAACTTGTGCCGCAAATGCGACAGCGAGCGCACCACACAGGGCGAGACGAACGAACATGGGACCTCCCTTTCTTTTTAGTTGTAGATTTTTCTGTTTAAGGCGCCGTGTTAGCTACGCCGGCGGCGCCTTGCTGATTATACAAGTCTGACTTCATGGCCCGCCCGCTGGCGGAGGGGCGAATCCTATCGCCGCCCATCGTACGAGAAGGAATTCCCGTCCCACACCACGATGTCCCTGCCGCCGATCCGTTTCGGATCAGCCCCGACACGCCATTGCCGGTTCTCCACGGTATCAATCAGCACGACCGGGAATTCAGCATCGCCGCGCACCCAACGCCCTGACTTGCCGCCATAGGAATTCCACACGTATGTTCCATCGGGTTTGATGATGAGATCGCCTGCCGACGCACCGGTCCGCACGTGGAGCCAATCATAGCCCTGGTAACCGCTCGGGGATGTCCAGACTGCACCCGGGATGCGGGTGCGCCAGACACCGAAAAAATAATCCGGCTTGCCGGCATCCGTTGCGACCTGACTGAAATTTGCGTTGCGCTGCTGGTTCTTGCCCCGATATTCGGGGGCCGGTTGGGGAGCAACGGCGGGCTGGGGCGGGGTTAAGGGTTTGACTTCATCAGCGACGAACATCGGTATGTCGCCATTCGGGCAGGAGCGGACGTTGTCGGCGACCCGCTGGTTACCGCACATCTGGCCGGCAAGGGCATTCAACGAAACCAGGGTCAGGGCAAGCAGGCAAACTGTATGCTTCTTTTTCATTTTTTATCCCAAGGTGATAGGCAACCGCTCGCGACGTTCTTTAAACAGGTTTTTTACCGCGAGATTGGTACGAGGCAATAGATGCCTATTATCGGCTGGGCAGCGCTGCGTGTCGAATACTCGAACGGAAGGGGGCAAGACTGTTTTGCTTGGTCTGCCGCAGTGAGCAAGCACTCCTCTTAGCCCAGTTGACGGACGAGATAGGTCGCGTTGCCGGGGGAGGTGTCAAGATGCACCCGCTGCAGGTTTTCCAGGGAAGTGCATGTCGTGTATCCATGCTTGAACCAGAATGGCAGTGAATCCTGGATGGACACCAGCGAAGAATAGGGAAGGCCGGTTCGGTGCGCCGAATCGAGTGCCATTCTCACCAGCTTTGTACCGATACTCCGGCTGGCGGCCCGGCGGGACACTGCGAGGTCATGCAGGTAAAAGCTATTAGGGTTAGCGGCTACCTCGAAGTGGCTTCCCAGCGGCGTCACCTTTCCAAGTTCGGACAGATAGCCCACCAGGTACGCGCATACCCCGTGATCGTCCTCCACCACCCACGCCGTATTCGGTGACGATGCCAGGCGTGCACGGATGGTCGCTTCACTCTCAATCGCCTCAGCGCTGTAGCACTCCTCCTGAATCGAGAGGACAAGAGGGAGATCGGCGATTGTCATGTGGCGAATAGTTCGCATTGCTTAGATTTCTTTGAATCGAGTGACATGAGAAATTGGCAATAAGCATGCCTCGATTGACGAGTGCGCGATTGTTGCCATCGCTGCCTTGGCACGGGGCGCAGTATATCGGAACGGCTGGTAACAGCAGGGTTTCAAGTTGAGCGCGGCAGTTCAATGCGCAGGCCGGACGATACACTGCACAAAGCCTAGAGCGGAGCGGATCGCGCCTCTGTTGCAGAAGCCGTAGCGGAAATGGGAGGGGGCGCTTCTTTGGAAAGTGGTACCGCGTCATGAAACGCCTCGATGATGGCGTTGCGCACTTGCCGCCAATGTTCGCCGCGCGCCTGCACATGCTTCTGGTTGATTTCCAGTTCGATGCCCAGGTAGGCATGGGCTTGGAACTGGCGGCGCAGGTACACCGTGAAACCATCGGAGACGCCGGTGTAGGGATAGTTCATCCGTGTCTTCAGCGCAGAGGCATAGACCTTCAATGCCATTTGCCAGCGTCGGCATAGACGCGCCTCTGGAAGACGGGACGGGTCGTACAGAAGGCCGATGTCGGCGTTGCGCATCTCTCCATTCAGCTCGGGCGTGAAGCTATGGCAGGAAATGTGGATCACCCGTGCGCCGCCGGCGACGGCCTGTGCGATCTGCGTTTCGACTTTGGCGCGGTAGGGTTGGTAGTACCGCTTGAAGATTTCCCGCTTGATGTCGTCCGGGGCATCGCGTGTCGCCTCGGAGTAGAGCTTCGGATGGCTGGGCGAGCGGTTGAGTTCGATCAGCAGGCGGCTGACGGTGGAAACGACGAGTGGTGCGGACAACGCGGCGGAAAGTTCGCGTGCCACACGCAATGCACCCATGTCGTATGCGCGGTGCGTCCGCAACAGGGCTCCCCGGCCGCGGAAAAAGTCAAGGTAACGCGACGGGATGCGGTTGCCGCCGTGTTCGCAGGTAATCAGGAAAAAGTCTTTTGTCTCCACGGCCGTTAACGTTTTTCGGCATGTCGGATGTGCCGGGACGCATCCTTATGTTGTTCCTTCGAACATGCGCCCCTGCTGGAGGCAGTCGGACAGTTCGCGATATACCGCGTCCAGGCGTGACCGGGAATGATCGCCGTCAACGGCGCGCAGTATCCGCCGTGCGAGCGTCCCCTTGCGCAATATCGTCTGCAAAGGGCCACGCCATCGCGCCGCATCTTCATCGCTGTCTTCGGCCATCCGCTCGACGAGGTGCTCCCACAATTCTCCGGCGCTGCAGCGCGGCCCGGGATAGCCAAGCAGTTGCAGGTAATCGCTGTTGTCCAGCACAGTCTGTTCGGCGTCGCGCATGCAGTTCTGCAAGATCGCGGCTAGTGCGTTGGTCGTCATTTCCTGCTGTTCCACCAGGGGTGCCTTTTCACCGCGGAAGAGAAGCTTCACTGCGGCGCGTGTCGCGGCTGCGATCGCAAGGTCGGCGTGCGGGCATTCCTGTGTATCGATCACGCGAATTTCAATGGCGCTACGGTCGAAGCGCGCGATTGCGCCGCGCGAATTGAGCCACTCATGCTGCAATACCTTGTCCGGATCGTGTGGCGCGATGTCCTTGTACATGCGCGCCAGGATGCGCTGCTCGTAGGCGGCGCGACTGGTGATTGTCTCCGGCACCACTGCGCCGGCAATCGATGGGATGGAGCGAGCATTGTCACAGTACACGCGCATGCGGTAGTCGGCCCAGCCCGTTGCACCGCTATCGGCAATCGGGGAACTGGCGGCCAAGGCCGGCAGGATCGGCAATACCAGGCGGATTGCAGCATGCAGGCGTGCGAATTCGTCGTCGCCGGCAAACGGCAGGTTTACATGCATGCTCTGCAGATTGGACCAGCCATGGCTGCGGCTACCGAAGATGGCGTCGTAAGCGCGGTAGATCGCATGGTTGTCATGCGGCCAGATGTAGGTCTCCGTCTTCGGGTCCATCCACGGATGCATCGCACCCGGCATCAGCCGCGCACCGAGTGGCGCCAGCAATGCGTTGATGTGGCGGACTTCGGCGTGGAATGCATCGGGCAACTCCGACAGCGACGCCGCCGGGCGCCGGTTTTTGATCTCGATGACATGCAGCACGAGCTCGTTCGACCAGCCGAGCAGGCCACGGTCGACTTCATTGCCGCTGCTGCCCGGCGTCTCACGCAGCAGGCGGTCGGCAATCGGCAGCACCGACAGGCGATCGCTGTCGATGATCATATATTCCAGTTCGATGCCTATGCCACCGAAGGCATGCAGGATCGGCATAGCTTCATTCTCGCTCATGACGCAATGCTTCCTCTGCGTGCTTCGATGCGTTTGCGGAACACGCCCATCACTTCGCGGTACAGCGCGTCGCTCAGCACCGCATCTTCATTGCCGGCATCGACGTTGGGGTTGTCGTTGATCTCGATGACGTAGTGCTGGTTGCCGACCTGTTTCAGGTCCACGCCATAGAAGCCATCGCCGATCAGGTTGGCCGCCTGCACTGCAATGCTGACCACTTCGTCCGGCGCCTCGCCGACCGACAGCGCCTCGGTGCGTCCTTCGCACATGCGCTGCTGTTCATGCTTGATGATCTGCCAGTGGCCCGGTGCCATGTAGTACTTGCAGACAAACAGCGGGCGCTGGTCGAGCACGCCGATGCGCCAGTCAAATCCGGTGGGCAGGAATTCCTGTGCCAGCACCAGGTCCGACTCCTTGAGCAGTGCATTGACCTTGGCCGTCAAATCATGTTCGGATTCGACCTTCATCACACCCAGCGAGAACGCGCTGTCCGGCTGCTTCAGGATGCAGGGGAAGCCCAATGCCGGCGCAATTTGGTCCACATTGCCCTTATGAATGATCAATGTCTTGGGTGTCGGAATGTGATGCCGCGTCAGCAGTTCATTCAGGTAGATCTTGTCGGTGCAGCGCAGGATGGAATCGGGATCGTCGATCACCACCATGCCGGCGTCGGCCGCCTGGCGCGACAGCTGGTAGGTGTAGTGGTCGATACTGGTCGTGTCGCGCAGGAAGAGTGCATCGAATTCCTCCAGGCGGCGTGCGTCTTTGGGGGTGATCAGCTCTGCAGTCATGCCGACGGCATCAGCCGCTTCGCGGAACTTGCGCAACGCCTCGGGATTGGACGGCGACTCCGCACGTTGCGGATCGTGCAGAATGGCAAGCGATGGTTTGCGCGCCACGCTGGGCCCGATTTTCTGTTCTTTCAGGTGGTCGATTACCGCCTGCGTTGCAAACTCCCGGTGGTGCGCCGGGATGTCGCGCACGCTGCCCGGGTAGATGCTGCATAAGTGCCAATGATCATTGGCACGTTCGAAGCGGGCGTGCAGGACCGGTGTGTGCAGCAGCTTGAACAGTTGTTCGCTCAGGTGCGGATACCGCTGCCCGGCGTCCCGGCCAAAGTAAATATTGAGATCGGCCACATCATCGGTCGCCCGAGCAAACGAGCAATCGATCAGGTCGCCGAGCTTGTCGGTCAGGTCCGCCACCAGGTGGCCGGCATGCAATTCCTTCATTGCCTGGACGTCGGGTATCGGATGGTGACCGCGTGCTTCAGCGAGGAGGGAAACGTAATAACCGAGACTTTGGTAACGGTAGGTGCGGCAGAGGTTGAAGACTTTGGTGGATTTGCTATCCCCGTAGGCGGGGTCCATCAGATAGGTTTGTGCAGGTATCACGGTGACACCGGGTATGTCGTTAGGCCAATCTTGCGGCTGACTGACGACGAATAGGATGTTCATGGTACTTCCTGTCGCGGCGGACACCGCGGATGGATGATTAACAGGTTGGCGTCATGCGTCACAATGCCCAGCAGCACTGCATTCACGACCCGGTCCACGCTCAGCCAGTATTCGTGCGAGCTGGCGTAGGGATTCTTCTGGTAGGGATCGACCACCAGCACTTTGCGCCGCTCACGGTCGTACCCGGCAATCACGACGAAGTGGCCGGAGGGCAGGCCGCGCACATCGTCCGGCTGGTCATCGGGACCATATTCGCGCGGTACGCGGTACAGGTAAGTCGAGCTCAGTCCGGTAATGATCGGCAAGCGACGGCGCAGGATGCCTCGAATCAGGTAGCGCGACAGGTCCAGCAGGCGCAGCCGCCCGCCAAGGCTGAGAAATTCCAGATAGCCGGTTGTCGCATGTTGCAGGCGGTAATCCATCTTGGTTTCCCGCTGCCGCTGCAGGCGGTCGGCAATATCAACGCCGGGCTGGGTAAACCAGGTCGGGTCGAACACCGTCAGGTTGTAGGTGTAAATGGTCGCACTGTAGCCCCTGCGTAATGCATCGCACGCGAGGAAGACCGCAAAGGTACCACCATGCTCGAGCCGGCCCGCTCGGTCGATGACGCCACTCAGCGCCTCCTCGTCGCCCCAGTAGCGATAGACCGCGTGCAGGCAAGTCGGGCCGCAGGTGGTTTCGTCCGGCTGCGGGAGAATCTTGACGGGCAGTTGCAGGATCGGGTGGGTCACGTGGGACGTGCGGTTATGGTGATGAAATATTAGTGAGCTGCAAGTCGGACGCTCTCTCAAGACATGCGGCTCATAGCATTTTCGATGCCAACCAAGTATGCAATGCATTTTCTGGCGAGACGCATACAGGAGACGCCTACGCATACTTGCAGGCGGCAATTCACAGAGTCATTCTTACACCGCATTCCGGATGACGCTGCGCGGTGGCTTTACAGACTTCCCGTCCTTGTAAAAGTTTCCAGACCTTGCATCTCTTTCCCATCGACTGCAGCGTCATGGCGCTGCGGACGGCGCTGCGCCATGGGCATGGATGATGCATAGACAGAGCTAACCCGTGCATGGATGCCGACGTGCCCGGTGTATTCGTATTGCCGGTCGCTCGGCTCCCTTATGTACTTGCACGCTTGCATCAGGAGATTTCAGATATGAATACCTCGAAGTGTTTGCTGATTACGTTAGGCTTGGCTTCACATGCGGCCTTGGCACAGGTACAGACGATGCCGCAGGGACCGCAGCCCCCGGCGGATGTGCAGATGCAGCAGTCCCCGACATCCCCCTCCTTGCCTGAGTGGAAGTCCCAACCCGGCATGACGCCGCCGTCCGAATCGGGTACCTCTGGCACTTCGGGCACCTCGTCGGGATCGTCATCCGGCGCCTCCTCGGAAGCGTCGACCGGAGCAGCCGACACCCCGGCGGAGACGCAGGCTGGCACTGTTCCCGATCCTTCTTCCGGTGGCAGCAACGGGATGCAGTCGGAGGCTGGAATGGACTTGCGCGCGGTACCACCATCGACTGCCGAACTCAAGCCGGCCGTGCAAGGCGACGTAACTTACCTGTGCGGCGGCGTGGGGGAGGAAGAGGAAGCCTTCATGAAGCAGGAAGCAAAAGGCTATGACCTGATGCTGACGTTTGCAGCACGCAATGGCGCCTACCTCGCCGACGTCAATGTCGACATCGCCGACGCAAAAGGCAACTCGGTACTGCAGGCGACCTGCGATGCACCGATCATGCTGGTCGATCTTCCCAGGAGTGGTAACTACCGGGTGAACGCCGATGCGGCCGGTTACACGCTGCAGCGAACGGTCAAGGTCTCGGCGGCGAAGAAGGGCCGACCTAGCGTTGCTGCAGCATCGCTCGTTTGGCCGCAGCAGGTTGCAGAAGGCGTACCTTCAGCCGAGACGGCGACCGGCGCCAGCGGCAGTGAGGAGAAAGGCAGTGGTGCATCGGGCAGTAGTGACAGTGGCACCCGTTGAACATGGCAGCCAGTCCGGATTCTCGACGTCCCCTCACGGCTGCAGATAAAGGAGCTGCGTCTCCAGCCAACCCCGTCACTCAACAGCAGGATGCCCCAAAGGATTCGCAGGGGCGCCATCGGCGTTATGCCGATGCGGTCGATGTGGCCGCCGCGCGCACTTCTGCGCAGGAGGTTCCACCGGAAGTTGTCTACCAGAGCCAGCCGGAGCTGAGCGATACCCAGTTCTTCTGGCGCACCGTGCTGGTGATGAGCCTGGTCATTTTCACCGGCCTGGTGTTGACGCTGATCTGGTATGCATCAGATGTATTCCTCGTCCTGTTTGCCGGCACATTGCTTGCCGTACTGCTGCGCGCACCGACGAACTGGCTCGCGGCAAACACACGGCTGAGCGAGCGCACCGCACTAGGCTTGTCGATTGGCGCGCTGGTCACCTTGCTGGTGCTGACGATGTATATGTTCGCGGTGCCGCTGGCAGAGCAGTTGGGACAGTTGATGGAAAATGTTCCGCAAGGATTTGCCCGCCTGCGAAAATTGATGCGGCAATACGAATGGGCAAAGCCTTTCCAGCCTCTCGTGGCGGAACTGGCGCGCATGCGTCTCGATCTCCAATTCCTGGGGCGTGCCGGCTTCCTGTTGACTTCGACAGTCTCTGCAATCGGTGGCGGTGTGGTGGTTCTGTTCATCGGCATCTATCTTGCGGCGCAGCCGCGCCTGTATCAGCGCGGCTTCATGCACCTGCTGCCGAGGAAGGGCCGGCCGCGCGCCTATGAAGTGCTGGATGAAATCGGCGACGTGCTGCGGCGCTGGCTCGTTGGCAGGTTGATTACGATGGCCATCGTCGGCACTGCCGCCAGCATCGGGTTATGGGCGCTGGGCGTGCCGCTGGCATTTACGCTCGGGATATTGAGCGGCCTGCTGGAGTTCGTTGCCTACATCGGCCCGATCATGGCCGCGATTCCCGCCTTGCTGATCGCCTTCAACGTCGACCCGCTGCTCGCGATGTATGTGGCGCTACTGTATGGCGGAATCCAGACTGCGGAAAACTACCTGCTCACGCCGCTCGTCGAGCAGCGTGCCGTGTCGCTGCCGCCCGCGCTCGTCATTTTCACGACGCTGCTTCTCGGCGTGCTGGCCGGGCCGCTCGGCGTGATACTCGCATCGCCATTGACCGCTACCGGCATCGTCGCCGTCAAACTGCTGTATGTGGAGGATGTGGTGGAGCAGCCGAACAAGAGCTGACCGCAGCTTGCATCCGAACGGTCCAAACAGGGCGCGGAGCAGGTCAGTACATGAGAGGAAGTGCTGCCCCTGTGCCTTGCCCGCAAATCGATAGCGTAAAAAGCAAAAAAGCGCGAGCCGGACGTTTTCCGGTCGCGCTTGAGGGAGACTGCTGGAAGGGGTGCGATTGCTTACCGGGTGGTGCTGCTGCTGCCTGAACTGCCGCTGCCTGAACTGCCGCTACCCGAGCCGCCGCTGCCTGACGGTCCCTTGCGTGCTCCTTCGGCGGAATCCTGCATCTTTTCCCCGCCGCGCTCGATATCCTTACCGAAACCCTTCATCGTATTGCAAGCGGACAAGCTGACGCTGAACATCAGGATGCCGAGGATGGAAATAACTTTTTTCATGGTTTTATCCTTTCATTAAAACGAACTTGGTTTCCAAAGCGTTGCAATGTTCATGCCCATATGTTGTACGGGCATGCTCCGGTTGCTGCGACTACTACTTGGTCCGCCCTTGCACGTACGCACCGATCATCGTCAGCAGGCGCCCGGCCAGGTCCACATTCGACGGATCACTCGCCATGACGGTGCTGAGTGCGGTACCACTGGTCGTGACGGTGCGCAGGATGCGTTTGGGACCGATTGCGACCACAGCGGCAACCCCGAGTGCGACAAGGAACGGATGCTCGGAAAGCACCCGTAATACAGGATTGCGTGGAGTGAGGCTGCGTGCGCCAGCGTATCCCGTGCGGGGGTAGGCACGCGTGTTCGCCCCGCCAGGCAGTGGGCCATGCGCCAGCGCATGCGTAGCCGAATAGGGGCTTGCAGTCTGCGGCTCGACCAATACAGCATCGTCGAGGTCTGCACCATCCGTCAGCATGCGTCTGTAGCGCTCGCGCCGCATTTGCATGCGGTCGAGAATGGCCTGTCTTTCCATTTCAAGAGAGGAACCGCTCATATGCTTTCCTTGATGACGTCGATATCGCGCTGCAACTGACTGCGCAGGTTGGTTGTGATCGGCGGCGAACGGAAATGCTTCAGGCAGAGATTGAGGCTGATCCCGGCAATGGCGCCATAGAGGATTACGACGAACCAGGCCGCGAGCGCACGATATTCGGTTCCCCAGAAACTGACGATGATCGCCAGCCCGAGGAATATCGTCGCCAGCAAGGCGAACAGGCCGGCGATGGCGAAGCCGGCGATGCGCAGTGCGATCTGGTGCTCGCGGATCTTCATCTCGACCCGCAACAGATCCATGTAATCGCCAAGCCGATCCAGGGTGATGATGTAGAGCTGTTTGGATTTGTGAAGGGCTGCAAACATGGCGGTATTTCCTATGCTAGATCGAGTAAATCAGCTGCCTGCCCGAGTGGCGGCAAGGCACTAACGCCGGTTGAACAACAGGCCGAGCAGCAGCCCGGTGCCCACTGCAACGGCAACCGATTGCATCGGTTTGCCTTTCACATACTCGGTCGTGGTCTCCATGCCGCGGTTGAACTGGCGCGATGCTTCGCTGGCGATACCCTTGGCTGCGTAACGCATGGTGCTGAACTTCGCCATCATCTGGGCATGCGCCTTGGTCAGTTCGTCGTCGGACATCGTGGAGGAACGATTGACCAGTGCGTCCAGTTCATTCTTCAAGCTGGACAGGTCGCCGCGCAGTGCAGCGGCACTGCGTTGCGTCGCTGCAGTTTTCGCTTGGCTAAACGCCCCCGTGGACTGGGTCGCAGCAGATGCTCTGTCACTACCGTTGCCGGTGGTCGTACGGGATGTGAAATCAGTTTCCATGAATCGCTCCTTGACGAGGTTGGTCGAAATCCGCAATGAAACTCACTACGGCGCACACGATAAAAACGAGGAACGTATTTTTTGCGCTCCGGCTCCGCCTGCAGCCCAATGCGTTACAGCGGGCAGCAGCAATTGAGCGCGCGAAAAATGCGCCGGCGCTCGTTGGCAACGGACCTCCTTTTTATGGTCTGTGCCCATGCGGTGCAAGCGCTGTGCCAACCGTTACTTACAGCGCGGTGCCGGTGTGGTCAGGCAGTGATGGAGGGTCGTCGGGGGATAGTGATGGCCGAGGTGTGTAATCCGGTAAAAGCGGGGCGGCGTTTTTGTACACATTGCATGTAATTATTGCAACCCATTGCTATGTGAGCATGCAGAAAGATCTTGCGAAATGTATCCGTACGGAAACATAATTGACCCCACTTTTTTCGCTGTACCTGTCCGATGGCCTCCCGCTCCTCGGCCTGGCTATTGAAAATCTGCATTGGAAAGGAACCTATGTCGTCCAACTTCGGCCCCGATGAAGCCCGCGCCTATATGCATCAGTTGCTGAAGGTGATGCACCAGGCCGGTGGTTCGGATCTGTTCATTTCCGCCGATTTTCCTCCCAGCATGAAGCATCAAGGAGCGATGAAGGCCTTGAGCCAGCAGAAGCTGACCGGCGACATCACGAAGAAGCTGGCACTGTCGTTGATGAACGAAAAACAACGGACGGAATTCGAGGCCGAACTGGAATGCAATTTTGCGATCTCGATCCCGAACGTGTGCCGCTTCCGCGTCAACGTCTTCGTTCAGCAACAGCAGACGGGCATGGTGATCCGGACCATCGCTGCCGAGATCCCCAGCTTCGAAAAGCTGCAGCTGCCGGAGATCCTCAAAGACGTGATCATGACCAAGCGCGGCCTGGTGCTCGTTGTCGGCGGGACCGGGTCGGGCAAGTCGACCACGCTGGCGGCCATGATCGACCACCGCAACGCGAGTTCCGCCGGCCACATCATCACCGTGGAGGATCCGGTCGAGTATGTCCACAAGAACAAGTCCTGCCTGATCACGCACCGCGAGGTCGGTGTGGATACGCATTCCTGGCATCACGCACTGAAGAACACGCTGCGCCAGGCACCGGATGTGATCCTGATCGGCGAGATCCGCGATACGGAAACGATGGAGCATGCAATCGCCTTTGCCGAGACAGGACACCTGTGCCTTGGCACGCTGCACGCCAATAACGCGAACCAGACCATCGACCGCATCATCAACTTCTTCCCCGAAGAGCGCCGCGCGCAATTGCTCGGCGACCTGTCGTCCAACCTGCGGGCGATCGTGTCACAGCGCCTCGTGCGCATGGAAGACGGCAAAGGCCGCAAGGCTGCAATCGAAATTCTGCTGAACACGCCGACCATCGCGGAGCAGATCCTGAAAGGCCAGTTCCATGGCATCAAGGAGACCATGGCCAAGTCGCGCGAACTCGGCATGTGCACATTCGACCAGGCACTGTTCGACTTGTACAACGCCGGCCACATCAGCTACGACGAAGCCATCCGCAATGCCGACTCCGCCAACGAACTGCGCCTCCAGATCAAGCTCCGCGGCTCACGCGGCCAGGGTGGAGAAGGCGGTGCCGGCGGGCTCAATCTCGTCATGGACGAGGAGAAGGAAGAAGAAGCGGAAGAAGCGAAGTAGTTGCGCTTGCTACAGGCAGGCCGGCGCTCCGTCGAAAGAAAGCGGGCACGCCGATTGGCGATCCGATATCAAATAACCTAGTCCATTCATTCGTGCGCGCCGTCGCTGCCACTGCGGCCGCATCCGGTCTTGGGAGGGATGCGCGGATGGTGAGACAATACCGGGCATCGCTTGTACGCAGTCCGATTTTTATTGCTTCATGCACAAACCACTCACCAGTGTCCTTAGCACAACGACCGACAGTTCGACGCTAGCGCAACAGCGCTTCGAATCCCTGGTCAACAGCATTGAAGGCATCGTCTGGGAAGCGGACCCGGTCACCTTCCGTTTCAGCTTCGTCAGCGCGCATGCCGAGCGCATTCTCGGTTACCGTGCCGAAGATTGGTACGACGAAGGCTTCTGGGCCACCCATATCCATCCCGACGACCGTGACGCGACGGTGCGCTATTGCGCCGCGCAAACAAAGATCGGCGCCAACCATACCTTCGAATACCGGATGCTGGCAAAAGATGGTCGTGTCGTCTGGCTCAAGGATTCTGTCAGCGTCGCAATCCACGAAGGACAGCCAGCATTACTCCGCGGCATTATGGTTGATGTTACGGAGCAAAAGCGCGCAGAAGAAGCATTGCGCCTGTCTGCAATCGTGTTCGAGAACAGCGCGCAGGGTATTGCGATCATGGACGCCGAGCGGCACATCCTGAAAATCAACCGTGCCTTTTTCGACATCACCGGCTATGAGGAACAGGAAGTCATCGGACACAAGCACGGCTTCTTCCTGCCGGCGTCCGACGATACGGCGCAGTGCAAGGTCATGTGGCAGGCAGTTGAAGAGCAGGGGTTCTGGAGCGGGGAAATCAGCACCCGGCGCAAATCGGGCGAAGAATTCTCGGAACAGCTTTCAATTCGCCAGGTACGGGATGCGAGCGGTAAGGTAACGAATTACATCGTCATCTTCAGCGACGTCTCGCATGCAAAAGCAGCGCAGGACGAAATTGCGCGCCTGTCCTACTTTGACGGCCTGACAGGCCTGCCAAACAGAACCTTGCTGCACGACCGCCTCCAGCACGCCTTGCTGAAGGCGGAGCGTCATCACCACCGCGTCGCGTTACTGGCCATCGATGTTGACCGCCTGGCGCATATCAATGAAGCACTCGGCCATCATGTCGGCGACCGCCTGCTTGTCGCGGTCGCGGATCGTCTGCGCACACTGATGAGCGACTCGGATACCGTTTCGCGGCACATCGGTGATGAATTCACGGTAGTGCTGGAGGAGCTGGACGACGCACAGTCGGCTGCAGGCCTGGCAGAACGCATATTGGCAGACCTCAGCCGCAGCTTCATGTTGGAAGGCCACGAAGTACGTGTGAGTGCATGCATCGGTATCAGCATCTATCCGGAAGACGGGGAAACGCCGCAACTCTTGCTCAAGCATGCAGACGTTGCGCTTCACCACGCCAAGGATAGCGGAGAAAGCAGCATTCAATTCTTCCGCGAGGAGATGAACCGGGCCTCGGTCGAGCGTTTGCATATCGAGAGCAATCTGCGCCACGCAATGCAGCGCCAGGAGTTCCACGTGGTGTACCAGCCCCAGGTGGAACTAGGCAGCGGCCGCATAACCGGCATGGAAGCGCTGGTGCGCTGGCAGCATCCGAAAATGGGCATGGTGTCGCCCGCGCGCTTCATCCCGATTGCGGAGGAGACCGGGCATATCACCGAGATCGGCCTGTGGGTCCTGCGTGAAGCATGCCGGCAAACCCAGGCTTGGCACGCACTCGGCTATTCACACTTGTATGTGGCAGTCAACGTATCGGCCCGCCAGTTCCGACAAGAAAATTTTTCATCGCAGGTAAAGCAGGCACTGCAGGAGACCGGCTTGCCTGCCGAGTACCTGGAGCTGGAACTGACGGAAAGCATGATCATGCAGCGGCCTGAGCATGTGATCGGCGTAATGTCGGAACTGCGTGAACTGGGTGTGAAGTTCTCGATTGATGACTTCGGTACCGGTTATTCCAGCCTCTCGCAACTGAAGCGCTTCCCTATCGACAAGTTGAAGATCGACCAGTCCTTTACGCGCGATATTGGCACCGATGCCAACGGCTCGGCAATTACCTGCGCGATTATCGCCCTTGGTAACAGCATGAAGTTGCGGGTGGTTGCGGAAGGCGTGGAAACCAGCGACCAGCAGCGCTTCCTTATCGAGAACGGCTGCCACAGCATGCAAGGCTATCTCTTTAGCCGGCCGGTCGCAGCCAACGAGTTCTTAGAACTCTTGAAACGGCACACGTTACGCGTTCCTCTTGATTGACAGCGGAAGTCAAGCGCGGGTGAAGCTGCAGGGGCCGTGTACGACAGCACTGGCAATGGCTTACAAAAGTAACGGTGATTTGCCGGATGGTTGAAAGCGTCTGGGCGGGCCGATTTCTGGATGAGACGTCGAACCCTGCTGCGCTCTACATACTGCTCATACGTTCGCGCTGCTCGGGCTCGGCATTCGCCCAATACGTTCCGCTCGTAGTGTCTTCCAACAACTTGTCACGGCATTTAACAAAATGCCGATGGCCAGATGCGCTGGCACTGAGCGAACATGTAGTCCGATGCAGGACTGCTTTCTATGGGGAGAGGCTTTTAATGCGCCCAGAACCGCATTTGTCCCTGCATGGAGAGATTGCCATTGATGTTGAATCCGCCAATGCTCCCGGTGACCGGCCCAGCCGGATCAGTCTGGGCGCTGATTGATTCGATGCCGAAATTGGTGAACCTGAGATGGCTCGGCAAGCTTAGCGCAACATAATCACCGCCGTCCGGCTTCTTCTCAATATCGATGCCGAGGGCAAACATGTCGATCTTTCCGCGCATGTTATGGAACACGAGATAGGTTGAGTCACCATTCTCATCCTTGAAACCCCACGTCCGGCGGTTCTCGGTCATGCCCGGGATTGACGGATCATTCAGCACAAAATGTACCGCAATGCCGATGCCATCACCGCCGCTCACTTGCTCCAGTTCCGCGTCATCCAGTGGGAGAGGGGATTGCGCCAGTACTTCTGCACTGATGCACAAGGCGCCGATCGCTGCGAGCAATACTCTGTGCATCTCAGGGCCTCACTTTTACGTCCAGGTACTGGATCTGGATTGAACCGATACGGCTCGAGCCAAGATCCAGATTGCCGGTGACGTCACTGCGGAAAGAGATATTGTCGATCTGCAGGCTGCCCAGCGGCGCACCGTTGGCATCCGGCCAGTCGATGCCGAAGTGCATGCGCGGGTTGCCGTCCGCATCCCTGACCGCATTGAAGATACCCGGCTGGCTGTTTACATCGGCAATGCGCCATGGCGTGTTCAGGGCATTGCCTGCGCTATCCACAGCCCCCAAATGGACGCCGCTGATTTTCATTTGCTCTGTCACGCCGGTTGGGTCTGCGAGCGAGATGTCGTCACGTCCCCGCGGGCGCAGCAAGATGTCACCGATGTCCATGCGCAGACCTAAACCAAAAGCAACACCGTCACCGGTGCGCGGAGTCGTCCACTGAATCCCGCCACCATAGAATGTCGCGTCTCGGACAACGAAGCTCCCGCCATCAAACGCAATGCCGTCAGCATTGACGCCCCAGTCAAATGCAGCCTGCCAGCGTTTCAGGCCATTGGCGTTTTCGGGAAAGGCCAGCGTGATGATGTCGGCCATGCCGGGCTGGCCCTGGATGATATCCAACCTGTACGGATCCCCGAAGGGATTGGCCGGGTCATCAGAGCGTGAGAGAAAAGGATTGCTGATAAACGCACTTGCCGTTGACGGCGAGGGCGCAATATAAGTAAAACGCGCGTCTCCCGACATCGAAAAATTGGAAAGGTCAAAGCTCAGGCCGTCGCGACCCTGCACAGAGGACAAGGAAGCGTCGCTCAATGGCACCATGCCTTCGGCCCAGGCGGGCACCCAGGTGCAGTACAAGGTCAATGCACCGCATAAGCTCACTAATACGCCACGCGCGGGAAGCAAACCTTTTTTCATGGGCGGCTGCTCCATCTTGTCAGCGAACCAGCGGTAGATTCGGGGGAACGACGCCGTTGACATTGATGGCGCTCAGCCTGTCACGCCAATTCAGCCAGAAGCCCGGCTGCGCCATGTCAGGCATTTGCGCCATCCCGGCGGGGTTCTGGAATTGCACGCCCGTTTTCAGCACCGAGATCCAGAAATCACGGCTCGGGCCATTGGCATCACCGGCGCGCACTCCGCCGAGTTGGGAAAAATCGAGACAGGTGCCAGTGCAACTACCGTCCCATCGCCTGCCGCCACCGGGATCAGTTCGCGAGTCCAGCGTGCCAGCTGCACCGCCGTCAACCAGCATCGAACCACTGAGTGTTGCGAGTCTGAGGCCTATGTCACCCGAGATGGTGTCAAAGCCGAAGCGAAGACCTACAACCTCGCGCGTTGCGGAATCGCCGACATTTCGGTAGACGAATTCAAGATAGGGGTTCGTGATATGGACCAAGCGTTGCGCATCAGTACCGTCGCTGCGTCCGAACTGAAACAGCGGAATATCGATATCCGCACCGGTTCCGTTGCGCGGTGCATAGTTGTATTCGCCGAGGCGAATATTCTGTAGGTTGGCGTTCAGCGTGACATCCGCACCAAATGCGATGCGTGTGAAATCGAACCCACCGCTGCTGGTGTTCGAGAGTTCCAGGAATCCCTGGCCATGGGCAGCGGAAAGTTCCTGCTCAGATAACGGGCGAAGTTGTCCCCAAGCTTGGCCAGCGCACAGCATCAGAGCTGCTGCGGCTCCCAGTGAAGCGAGTCCAGCGCGAATCAGGCTCATAGTCTTGAAATAGAACTGGGTGCTACTGCGATAGAGACACAACCCCCGGCTTGCGCCGGGGGATGCGAAGACACATCGAGTCAAACTCTAGCCCCGCAGGGGCTGGAGATTAGTGAGCCCAGATGTAGACCTTGGTACCTTGCAACTGGATGTCGTTCATAGCGATCGAGCCATAGGACGGGCCGGTTACGCCAGTACCATGGCCGCCCATGCGGATTGCAGCAACGGACATGTCCAGAGCTGCGCCATCTTGCAGTGCAATTTCCGGAATTGCGATCTTGACGACATCGCCGCCCGGGTAGAAGGCTGCCAGAGCTGCGGCTTGAGGATCGGTCGGACCAGTCGGTCGAACAACACCCAGAACGTCCGCATTAAACACGTCAGCCGTGAAGGTTGCGTTGTTGATGATGTCCATCGTTACACCGATCGTGCCGGTGAAAGCGATGTTTTCGAAACGTACGGAACCACCGGTAGCGTCGGTATCGGTGTAGACGAAGGAGCCGACACGGATGTTCAGGTCTGCAGCGATCGACACACCGTCCTGGCCGCTGACTTGGCTCAGGGATTCATCTTGCATCGGGGTCATTGCGGAAGCGGCAACAGCAAATACGGACAGAGCTGCGGCAACAGCGGTCTTCTTGATCAGCTTCATATAGTAGTCTCCAAGTTAGGTAAGAATTTCTCAAAAGGATTCTTTGTTACATACCGCCAATGCCGCTCCATGTTTCTTTTGAAAACACTTCAAGGTGCTCAGCTGCTGATATCAGGGGCCAGCCGAGCGGTGGATCTGGCTTGTACGGCTCTTAATATTTAAGCAATACTAAGAGCCTTCATAGTAAGACAAGAAGAGTCGAGGTCGAGCTTATTCAGGCTGACCAGCGAAGCCAAACAATTGGCCGCATGAGCCAAGTGATTACTTGCAATTTCTCGTCGGAAAGGCCACGTGACGACAGGCAAAGACTGCTTGCAGCGCACTCATCCGTTTATTCCGTGGAAGCTTCCGTAGAGCGAATTAGAATGGGTACTCTATTGCTTTAATGACAATCTTGTGTGACCTTAATTTCCCTTCGTCACGCGGAAAGAATGCGGACGGAAATAAAGCTGTTACCTCCCCTTTAAATTGGTGACTTGATTGGCAGCCATTCCTCAAAAGGCTTGGGAAAGATCGGCAGTTCTGCGAAGCCTTCCCTCCAAGTTCCGTCCTCCTTCATTAGGAGCGCATTTCGTGCCGCGCGATCGTGTCGTCGAGCGGATCCGGCACGCGGGGAATGCCAAGCTGGTGCTTGTGCAGGCACCAGCGGGATTCGGTACAACCTCCTTATTGCGCCACATCTACGATTTGTTTAGTGCGAGTGGATGTGCGATTGCCTGGCTGACGCTTGATGCCGGCGATAACGATCTCGATCGATTCATGAATTGCCTCAACCAGGCCTTCATGTATCTAAGCCAGACCGCTTCCTCCTATTTCGAGAGCGTTAGCGCACGCGAATTTCCGCGGCTGCGTGAGGAGGGGGCGTTTGATCCGGCTGTGGCGATTGCCTCCACGCCATTGCCATTCATGCTGATTCTTGACGAGTTCGAGCACCTGCAGAATCCTGCAACGCTTGCCGTCGTACAGCAAATGGTTGAGCTTCTTGGGCCACAGCAAAAGATTGTCATCGGATCGCGCGAGCAAACGGGATTAAGTGTGGGCCGCCTGCGCGCGCGCCAGCAATTACTAGAGATCGATGCGTCTCAATTGCGGTTCAGCCTCGAGGAGACGACCCGCTTCCTGTGCGACAAACGCCAGTTGAAACTCGACAGTCAGGATATCGAAACGCTGCACCAGGTGACGGACGGATGGGCGGCCGCTCTATGGCTGGCATCGCTGGCATTGGAAGACCATGATGATCCCAAGCGTTTCATTCGTACTTTCTCCGGTTCAAATACTGTGGTGGCTTCGTATTTGGCGGAAGATGTGCTGTCGCAGAAGCCCAGGCATTTGCAAGACTTTATTCTCCAGACCAGCATTCTGCAGAAGTTTTGTGCGGAAAGCTGCAATGCGATTACGGGGCGCGATGACAGTGCGGAACTGATTCAGGAGATCGAACGCTCCAATATGTTTATGACCGCGCTTGACGAGCAGCGGCAGTGGTTCAGCTACCACCCTTTGTTCGCCGATTTCCTGCGCGCCCAGCTGGAGCGCCAATCTCCCGGAATGGCTTCGTTGCTGCACCGGCGTGCAGCGTATTGGTATGCCGAGCAGAAACGACCTACGCATGCCATCGATCATGCGATTACCTCCGGCGATCAAGTACTGACACTCAAATTGTTAAGCCAGAATGCCGAGGCCCTCTTTTTGCAGGGACGGGTGCGCGTCCTGGTGCGCTGGTTCGACACGCTGGACCGCTCAAGCTTGCTGGCATACCCAAAGCTGATGTCCGTCTATGCGTGGTCGCTGATTCACATCAATCGCAGCGAAGAGGCGCTGACACTCATCGAGACCATGACGAATGCGGAGGGAGCTTCGCCCATTCCTCATCCTACTTACCATGTGTTACGAACGTTCAGTCTTGTCATGCTGGATCGCATCGAGCAGACCGCGCCGATGTGGGAGGATCCCCAAATCCTGAGCAGCGCGAACAAGGAGCCGTTGTTACGCAGCATGCTGATGATTGGATGCGCGTATTACTACGCGACCGTCGGGCGCTACCAGGATGCGCGCTTGCTCCTGGATCAGGCAACGCAGGAGCATCCAGCCGTCGGGCCTTTGTTTAGCATTGCAGTGGCGGGGTATGTGCGTGGCATGCTGGATTTGCTGCAAGGACATTTGCGTGCTGCCTGTGCACGGCTGCTTGCACTCATCGGTGACGATACGCAAAGACGCCTGCGTACCGGAGGGAACGCGCGCTTTGGCCCCCTGATCGGCATCGAATCCGGCCATCCCGAGCGTCATGGAGCGGATACCGGATTTGCCAGCGTCTACCTGGCCGAGGTCTTGTATGAGATGGACTCGCTCAAAGAAGCGAAGCGCCTGCTGAAACTGTATCTACCCTTGGTGAAGGATGCAGGCATCCCAGATCAATTGATTGCCAGCCACGTAATTTACGCGCGTATCCTTCGGGCGGAGGGCAGGCGAAATGATGCATTACAGACGTTGCTGGAGCTGGAACAGCTCGGCATGCAGCGCCGGTTGCCGAGGATCGTCGATAGCGCACGCCTTGAGCAGGCGCGCGCGGCCATTCTCGAAAGCGACCTCGATACCGCAAAGGCCACGATGGCACTTGTCGGAAATGCCCCCTCCTGGCAGCGGCGCGATCTCCAGATGGTCGCGAATGATATCGAAACGCCCACATTGAGCCTGAGTCGTTTGCAACTGCACTGCGGGCAGGCTGCCGCAGTCTTGCCCTTGCTGAAAGAGCATCTGCAGGATGCCTATGCGCGCGGACGGTTGCGCTATGCCTTGCGTGTAAAAATTCTTTATGCGTTGGCGCTGTCGTATTCAGGGCAGCGTAATCCGGCACTGAGAACGATCCGAGAGACGCTTCAGGATGCAATGACGGAAGGCTTCGTGCGGGTCTTCAAAGATGAGGGCGCGGCACTGCTGGGCTTGATCCGCGAGATGCTGGAAGGGATGAAAGATCTCTCGAATCCCGAGAACACTACATTGCGGCTGTTTGCTGAAAAGATCCTTCAGTCGTCCAGGCATCCTGCTGTGCCGACAGCGAATGATGCAACTCGTATCGCGGCACCGGCCACGCTTCTGGATAACGAGTTGACCACGCGTGAACTGGATGTTTTGATGCTGCTCGCCCAAGGTTGCGGCAACCAAGCCATAGCAGAAAAATTGTTTGTGTCCGTCACGACAGTCAAGACTCATCTACGCAACATCAACATTAAGCTCGGTGCACACAATCGCACTGAAGCAATCTCGATCGCTCGCAAAAGAGCAATTATTTCTTAACAGCACTAATTCTTTATGTAGTACTGAAGCCGCTTTGACACTGCGGCAACCGCAGATTTATTTTTCTGCAGTTCACTTCTTTGTCTCCTTCTCATTGTTGCTGCTCGAAAACTGCCCTCACATCTGCTAACGCAAGAACGCGGGAGAGGGAGAGCTGGCATCGCATTTCTGCTCGGAAACCAATGTCGCAGAAGCTCTCCGCTTGACGCCGCGCAATAGCAGATCGTCCATTTGGACGAGTTCATCCCAGCAAGTTCCCTCGTACATTTAAGCACCTTAACAAGCTTGTTTGCCCTACCACGATTTCGTTACGTGAGACATCGGGCAGGTTGATCGCGGGGCACATCGCGACACCAGGCATCACCGCACTTTGAGGAGACAACATGAAGGGATTGAACACATGTTCATGATCTTGCTTGGCGCCGTCGCTTTCCTGATTGGAGGCAGCGCTGTGACGTCACAGCGAGAACCTCTTGACCGTCCCCAAGGACAGTTTGAGTTACCACAATCCGTTGTTGGCGGTGGTCCGATTACCGAGCCGGTTCGGATGGAGCCACATTCAGAGCTCAAATTCCGCAACATCGTCCGACAGGCGTTTGACTACAGCTGCGGCTCGGCTGCACTTGTGACGCTGCTGAACTATCACCTCGGCCTCAGCGTAACGGAACAGCAGGCGATGGAAGGCATGCTTGAGCGCGGCGAAAAAGAAAAGATCATCGCACGTCGCGGCTTCTCCCTACTCGACATGAAGCGTTATGTCGCATCGCTCGGCGTGGAGAGTGCAGGATTCCGTGCCGAAGTAAAGGACCTGCTGACACTCGAACATCCTGCGATCGTCCCGATCGACTATGCAGGCTTCAAGCACTTCGTGGTGTTTCGTGGTGTACGCGACGATCTCGTGTACCTCGCCGATCCATCTGCCGGAAACATCGTCATTTCCGCGCATGAATTTGCGACCCTGTGGGACCGCAATACGCTGTTCCTTCTCTATCCCCCAAAGAACCGGCCGGTGCTCGGAAAACTTGCGCTGTCCGACCAGGAACTAGGTGTGTTTGACACAGACCGCCTGAGAGACCAGGTCAATCTTCAGCCTATGGGAAACGCTTACCTGATGGAGCGTGCTCTCAACTCAGGCTTTGGTGGCGTTTATTTGCACAGACAGTAAATGTGCAGCCCGAAGACGGGCGCCGCCATTACATCCAACTACAAGGGAGTCGACATGAAAATTCATCCACTGCTCGGCGTCATTGCTGCTGCTCTCGCTTTGCCCGTCTACGCGCAACAATCGGGTGCGCCTGCATCTACCGACAATTCAGCGGGCACCGCTGCTGCGCGGGATGCTCTGAAACAGCAAGAGGGGGATACCGACCAAACCACGCTGCTCAAGCAGACGCTTACTGCGGTCGACAAACAATACTCGCTGATCAAGCGAGGCAGGATTCAAGCAACCTACGACTTCAACTATTCCTACATCGGTCAGGAAAGGATCAACGCCGACATCTCCTCGGGCGAGCTGACCTTGTTCAACATTGAGAACGACAGTTCGCACACGATCACGAACACCGTTTCTGTTGACTATGGTGTGCGCGACAACCTTACTGCAAGCCTGAGTGTTCCGCTCGTCTCCAAGTATTCCGAGAATCCGGCGTTCGACGGTTTGTCACATTCGGTCGGTGACCTCGGCCTCGGTGCGCGTTGGCAACCCATTGAAGTCAAGCGCGGCCGTCCGTCAATGACATTCACCGGAAATGTGCGCCTACCAACGGGCAAGAGCCCATTCAAGGTGGTTGCCGACCAAGGGCTTGCAACTGGTTCCGGTGTGACGACGTTTACCGGCGGCATGAATGTGAACCACATCGTTGATCCGGTCGCACTGTTTGGATCGCTGAATCTGTCATACAGCCTATCCGCAGATGACCTCAAGCAGGTGCGGGGCACCCGCGTACTGACAAAGGTGGAGCCGGGCATGAGCTTCGGCTTCGGTATTGGTTTTGCCTACGCATTGTCCTACGGGATCACCACGTCCATCTCACTCCAGGAGACGATTGCTGCAGGTACGAAGCTCTACTTCCGGGGTGGATCAACCGCAAAGACCAAAACCCAGACTTCCGGTGTGCTGAATTTCGGTCTCGGTTATCGTGTATCGCCGAAGACTACTGTCAATGTCACTGCCGGCGTCGGTCTCACTGACGATTCTCCGAACTTCTCCATTGGCGTCAGCTTGCCTCTGGCGTTCTGATCGGAAGAGGCCGCCATGGAATTTTGCTCGACGAGACGCGTAAGGCACCGATGGTCGGAATACGGCCTGTTGGCGGCCGTATTTTCTGTGCTCACTGCCGGAATGCAGCCGACGGTATGGGCGGCAATCACGGATAACGTTGCTGTAGATCCGACGGCAATGTCACTCGGAAACGCAGTAACCGCAGATCCGCCGGGCGTTAATTCGATCCACTTCAATCCTGCAGGTCTGGCGCGGATCAAGGGAAACCTGGAATCCCACAATTTCACTTTTGCGTCGATTCGCACGCATTCCTCGTTCAAACAAGGTGATGATTTCAATATCGGCGGCTGGCACGACGATCCCTTGAATGGCACGAGCACTGGCCCTGTGCGACAGAAGGTATTTATCCCGGCGTACGGTATGCCGGGTTGGCGGTTGCCGGCCGTTGCGCTTGCCACGTTGGGCTTTGCCTTCAACAAGCCGGACTCGCCGTTCACGTTTGCTACATCCGTCTATCCGACGATGGCAATGAGCGTCGATCGCAGTACCGATCCGAACGACCCCGGCCGGTTTGCGGGCAAGCTGGTGAATATCCAGCGCCTCGTGTACGCGTCGCCAGCGGTTGGATTCAAGGTGACGGACACGCTGAGTGTCGGCGCTGCAGTGCCGGTCGCGCATGCATCCATGGTGATGGATACAGATATGCGCATGCCGAATCCTTTGCTGGGGATCGTGGGCAAGATCCAGGAAGGATGGTGCCCGTCTAACGGCGGAAATATTCTTGACACCTTTACCGTGGGCCTATGCGGTGGCGGCGAGGCAGGCAGGATCAATCCGTTCAAGAAAGCGGCGAACTTCAACTTCAGTATGACCGCGCCGGTCGATCCGACGATTAACCTCGGCATACTGTGGGAACCAACGGATTGGCTTGGCATCGGCTTTGTATATCAGGGCGGTTCCAAGACGAAATATAGCGGCAAGTACAAGTTCACCACCGAGCCGATGCTGCGCTCATTCGTGCAAGGCTTGAACTCCAGTTTGTTAGGCCCGATCGTCGGCGCGATATTGGGCATGCCTCAGTCGATTCCCGAGGTGCAGAGCGGGAACATGACGGCGACCATTCCGTTTCCCCATCGTTACCAAGTTGGTCTCAAGCTCAAGCCGGTAAGTTACCTGCAGTTTAACGTCGACGCGAACTATCAGGATTGGGGACGCTGGGACGTGATGACGCTCGAATTCGACCAGAGTATCAAGCTGCTGGAAATGGCGCGTCTATTTGGTATCGCGGACTCAACCAAGCTTGTCATGCCCCGAGGCTACCGGCGAGTGCTGCACTGGGGATTTGGACTGCAAACGCAAGTCACGGACAAATTGGCACTGCGCTTCGGTTATGAGCCACGCAAGAGCTCCATCCCGAAGAACAAAATCGATCTGATCGCACCATTGCCCGATACGAAGGTATACAGCGTTGGTTTCAACTACAAACTCAGCGGTGGTGCGGATATCAGTGTGGCAGCGAGCTACATGACCGGTGACTACCATGTCCCCGCCCGGTCCAGCTGCAATATGAATTGCGACAACTTGTTCAATATCGTCTACAACCCATACGCCGGCCTGGATGTTACCGGCGGCATTCGCGTGCGCTATCTCGGAATTTCTTACAACAAGCCTTTTTAGACGGTTGGTTTTTCGAAATGCGTGCTTAACGTCCGATGTGTCCTGATTGACTTTAAAGGAGTGTTCCGATGATCAAATCATCTATTGCAGGTTTCATGCTCGCCGCCGCCACTGTCGCTACTGCCCACGCAGCCCCGCCGGCACAAGCCAGCCAGCCGGCTGCTTCACCAGCAAAGCGGGAGCTTGCCAACAAGATTGTGCAGCTTATGCATATTGAAAACCTCGGCGTGACGATGCTGCAGGATCCGGTGGCCAAGGCAATGGGCCAAGCGCGTGTCACTCTCCAGGCACGCGCTCCGGCTGAACGTCATGACGCTGCGATGCGCGATATCGCTGATGATGCAAAGAAATTCATGGACGAGGCAACGCCGATCGTGAAGGGTAGCGCGCAGAAGCATATTCCTGCGACGGTGATTCCTCTGCTGATAGAACGCTTCACGGAAGAGGAACTACGGCAGATCATCACCATGCTGGAATCCCCGGTAAAAAAGAAATTCGAAGCGATCGTGCCTGACATTCAAAAATCATTGGGCGAGAAAATTGCGACAGATACACGTGCCGTGATTGATCCGAAGATGGAAGGCCTGACGCAACGCATCGGCATGCGCTTGCGCACTGCCGTTACACCCTGAGATGTCATTACGTATGTCTTCAGTCATGTCATTGCAGGGAAGGCGTCATGCCTTGCCTGCATAACGGAACGCATGTTCATCGAGAGGAAAACATGACATATTCGTCGGCGATCGATTTGGTACGTGGCATCAAGGCCCGCCTCGCGACTTTCGGATTTGACATGGACTCGCTGTCCAGGCAAGTCGGTCTGGATGAAAGTGAATGCATTGCGGATGACGCACTAACGCTGTCGGACAAGCTCAGCCACCTGTGGGAGGTCGTCACGCAAGCCTCCGGCGATCCTTTGCTCGGATTGAAAGTGGCGTCTCCGCAGCCTTTGGACAAGTCGGGCCTGATGGGGCATATCATGCGTGCCTCTCCGGACGTCAAAACAGCGATTGAGAACCTCGTTCGCTACACCCCGCTGGTATCGCCCACGGTACATAGCACGCTCGAACGCCTCGGTGAGCGCACGCGGGTAACCTTGCATCTCCCCGGCAGCCAGCGTCGAGTGCCGCAGCAGCACTACGATTTCGTATGGTGCATTGTGTTGCGCACCTTGCAGGAAGCAGCCACCCGTCCGGACTTGAAGCCAGTGCTTGTGACGTTCTCTTTCCCGAAGCCAGAGCAGGATCGGGCATACAAGGAAGCGTTCGGATGCGAAGTATTGTTTGGCATGCCGGATAACACGATGGAATTCGCCGATGCGGACTTGGCGACACCGATCCAGACCGCCAATCCGATGGCTGCCGACTGGGCCTTGCGCATGCTCGCGGATCTCGCCCAATCGCAGCGTAACTGGACGATACGGATGTTGGCCAAGCTGGAGCAGACACAACGTCCCAGCGCGAGCTTCAGTGCGAAGGTACAGTGTCTCCTCGCCAGCATGCTTGCCAAGGGGGAGCCGCAGCGTGAACAGGTTGCAAAGCAGCTGATGGTCAGTGAGCGTACTCTTCAACGCAGGCTCTCGGAAGAGGGTACCAACTTTACCAAACTGGTGGACGACACACGGCGCGAGATGGCGCAGCAGTACCTGAGCAAGGGCGAATTGTCGCTCAAGAAGCTCAGTTTCCAGCTCGGCTTCTCTGACCCGAGTGCCTTTTGCCGCGCATGCAAACGATGGTTCGGTCGCTCACCTAAGCAGCTTCAGCAGGGTACTGTGTCGCTGGACCTGACTATTGCATCACCCGAGCGGACGGGGCCTGCTGCATCGTCCGGTGGGACTAAAAAGCCGGAAGGTATTTTCTACTTCAAGCCGAATTGAAGCGGAGAACGTTAAGCTGTTAAGCCACCACGCCGCTAAGGCGCTTAGCCGTTATGCCGCTCAGCCGAAGGAGCCGCTCAGAACGGGGCGAAGCTCGGTCTGGAAAAAGAAGGCGGGTAATGGAGACTCCCGTCCGGGACGTGACTGTGAACGTTCCGGGCATGGTGTTTGAGGAGACGTTGTAGCACATGCAGAGTGTCTGACGATATGCCGCATGCGGTGTTGTGCCTCCTTGCCGCACACCAGTACTGCCTGCATCGGCGTGTCTTGCCATGGGCATGTTATTTGACGCTTAAGAGCCTGTCTGAAAACCTATGCGCGGCCCGGTTTTCGCCGGGGCGCCGAGCCGTGCGATGCTCGTCGTACCTCACGTACGACTGCGCTTCTTCGGCTGGGTATCCCCGCCCAAGCTTGAGCTGCTCGCGACAGTTTTTAAACAGGCTTTAAGGACAAGAGACATGGCCAAGAATGACGGCCAGAAACCTCTTTTATCTTTCGCAAATCTTTTGCAGATATGGCGTCATGGGTACAGCCCCAGGTATATAAATAGCAAAAATAATTTCTATACCTTCTCCGGAGCTACCTAACGTTTCAGGAGTACTCATGTCTGCCAAAAGAATAAACCGGCGGGATTTCGTTAAAACCTCGCTGTCGGCATTGGCTGTTTCGTCGCTTCCAGCGCCTTTCGCGTTTTCTCAAACCACCATCCGTTTTCGCCCGGAGTGGCGGGAGTTCAGGGCGAGCCCCAACTACGCGTCGTTCATTGACGCAATTCGCATCATGCGCGCCAATCCCAATGGAAACGACAGGTCAAGCCTGCGCTTCTGGAGCAACTCCCACATCAACTACTGCCCCCATGATGTGTCGTACTTCCTCGCGTGGCATCGAGGGTATCTTTTCTACTTCGAGGAACAGTTGCGCATCGTCTCGGGGAACAGGAATCTGGTGCTTCCGTACTGGGACTACTACAGGTATCCGACCCTCCCGCCGGAGTTCACGGATCCGGCGAGAGGCAATCCCCTGTATTTGCAGCGGGTGAACACGAATGTCTACAATGCCTTGTCACTTGCACCATTTGATCCATCGGTATGGAATTTCGAAAGAGGGCGAACCAACGCCTTCGAGCCCCACATCGAATCGCGGCCGCACAATCCCGTGCACAACATCATCGGCGGCTTGATGGCGACGCTGGAGTCGCCAATGGATCCGATCTTCTACCTGCACCATGCAAACATCGATCGTCTCTGGCATGCATGGGCACTGCCGGACGGCAAGGGTATTCCGTGGACCACATCGCCGTATTGGGCAGGCAATTTCACTTATGCGCCGAACCTGACGATACCGCGTGCGCAGTGCTACCACCCCAACCGCGTGGGAACAGACTATGCGGACGTGACGCCGCCCACGTCGCTCCCACCGCAGGCCAATGCCGGACGAATGATGCGGGTGCAGGCGCAACAGGGAAATGGTGGCGGTGTCGGGCGCCCAGCGGCCGGCGCATTTCCCGCCATTCCCGCAAGGGCGATGGGGGCAGACCGGCGCTCGCTGGGAGGGGCGGCAGGCATTGTCCTTTCGGATAACTCGGTCAGCGTGCGTGTGCCGCTTCAAGCGGCCGAGGCGCAGTCCCTTCAGGGGATCGCCGCAGGAACGGACAGCGGGCAGTACAAGTCGGTACAAATCGTGCTCGATGATGTCCGTCTGCTCGGTGCGGGCAGGTTGGGCGGCTACTTCTACAAGGTGTACCTCAATATGCCGGACAGCAGTGCAGGATTGGCAGCACAAGAAAAGTACCTGCTCGGCACGGTGGGTCCGTTTGAAATCTCGTCAGCGTCTCATCACGGAAACACGGCGACGCTCAGGTTCCCGGCGACCGAAATCGTTGCAAGGGCGGTATCCGGCACACCGCGGGAACTTACCGTTTCGCTTGTGCGCGTAAATGGACAGAATTCGCCGAGAGGGCAGACTGTTGCCGTCGGCGAACTGAGGGTCGAGGTATCTACCGAGGAGCCTTTCAGCACCAACCCGCATATCCGGAAACCGGCAAGCGAGGCGTACCGCTGACTCTTGCCTTATGAAGAGAGAGTCTGAAGAAAAGAGCCCGGTCACTGCCGGGCTTTTTCACTTTTTGGATGGGCGGTTTTGGGATGGATGGTTGCAGCAGGCGTTGAGCCAGAAGCAGCGCATTGGCGCAGGAATCCGGCCTCCCATTCACTGAAGCATCAATAGATGCTGTCGCTCCCCGGATAATCCAGTACCAGGCGGTGCTGCAGTGCTTTGGCTTCGCGAAGGGCGTCAATCAGGCTTGCACGATCGGCGCGGGACAGTTTTGCCGGAGCGACGTGGTTGTGCATTTCCAAGCCATTGCAATAGCTCTGTTGCTGGTTTTTCAGGCGCAGTTGCTGGACGAAATAGAACGCCTTGATCCATCTTTCCACGTCGTTGGGGTGCAAACGGTGTGCGTTGATTGCAAGGCGAAACCGTTCCGCAGTGTTGCTGGCATGGGCGCCGCACGCGAGTCCGTAAATGCGGGCCGCATCGATGAAGAGGGTGGCAGCATTGAGCTTGAGGTCGATCGTGCCGCGGTGCTTGCCTTCTTTCTCAACACTGATCCTGCCGAAAAAGCCGAGAGGCACTTCCCGCTGCAACGCGTTGGCCGCCATCTGGAACAGGAAGCGGCTGTTCGTCGAGGCTTCCTGCGCCAGCCAGTCCGTCAATTCTTCGGCCAGTTCGCGAGCACCGTGCAATGGCCGAAGGTCAAAAAAGATACTTGCATTGAGCAGCGCCTGCGGGTCACCCTCGATAATCCAGTTCCTGAAACGCTCCTTCCATTCCAGCAGGCTCAGGCACCATTGCGGATTGCTTGCCATAACTTGTCCGGCGCAAAGCGGGAAGCCGCAGGCATCCAGCGCATCGTTGATGCGTTCTGCCAGAGGCAAGAGAATTGTGCGCACGGCATCGGGGGCACGATCGGAAGTGAAGATAATGCCGTTATCCTGGTCGCTGGACAGAGTCTGCTCCTGACGGCCTTCGCTGCCGAGCGAAATCCAGCACCAATTGATGCCCTCAAGTGGCGTATCGGTGGAAATAACCTCGATCACGCGACGCGTCAATACATCGTTAAGGATCGAAATCAGCTGCGTCATCGGCTCGGCGGCCTGCACTTCTTCCACCAGCTGATGCACGAGCACCTGGATTTCGGTGGCCGAACGCTGCAGGCCGGCGATATCGCTGGCCGCCGAAATGCTGGACAGCGCCTGCTGTAACGCCGCACTGAACATGCGTCCCGCCGGCGAATCCGAGTCCAAGAGGGAGTCCGGCCACAAATTGGTCGTCTCTTGCATAAAGAGAAGTCTTTTCAATCAATAGCGGAGGCGGGCGTATGCCGTCTGCTGTACCGCTTCGCGTGCCTGTTTCAGGGTGACGATGCCTTTTTCAGTCAACAAGGGCAGCATCTTCAAAAATACTTCGCCGGTGACCAATGTATCTCCCAGTGCGGTATGGCGGCCGACGATATCGACACCAAATCGCTGTGCAATCGCGTCGAGTGAGTGGTCCTTCTGATGCGGGTGAATGACCTGCGACAGCAGCAGCGTGTCAAGGACGGGCTGGCTGAAGCGAATGCCGGTCTGTTCTTCCTTCATCTGCAGGAACTTCATGTCAAACGCTGCATTATGCGCGATAAGCACGGTGTCTTCGGCGAAACGATAAAACTGCGGCAGCACTTTTTCAATCCGTGGCCGGCCTTTGAGCATCGCATCATTGATGCCATGGATGGCTGTCGATTCCGGACTCAGCGGCAGGCCGGGCTGCACCAGCTGGTCAAAGCTCTCCTGCGCCAGCAGGCGGCCATTGACGATGCGCAACGCGCCGATCGAGATGATCTCGTCGCCGCCGGCCGGGTTCAGGCCGGTGGTTTCGGTGTCGAATACGGTGTAGCTGAGCTGGGTCAGGAGGCGCTCATCGAGTGCGGTTTGCTGAGAGGACTGGTGAAACAGTTCAAAGTCGTAGAACTCGGGTCGCCCGCGTGGCTTGACCGCGAGGTTAAGTGGCGCACGGGGCTCGGCGAGCTGGAGCGGCACTCGGTAACAAGAGAGCGCATTCGCCTCGTCAAATACGTATGTTGCTTCACCGTCTTTGCCTTTGAATACGGAAGACATGGTCCTTCTCTCATTCCCGAATGCCAGAGGAAGTGGCTCCGTTTCCCATAAGCGCAGTACGCTGGCGGATAGTGCGGGGCCGCGCCAGCGAAGTTCGAGATAAGCCTGGCGGCCCTCATGTGTCAGCCCGAGCATCAACACGTTCGCATATTGACCCGCTATCAGCCGATGTATCAGGTGGGACAGCGCAGCCGTCAATGCATAACTGTCGACTTTCACCCAAAGGTCGCCATCGATAGCGTCAAGGGCGTCTTCCGGGAAGTTGACAGTATCGATCCGGCGCTGCAGCAGTGATAGAAGGTCCCTGCCACGCATCTCCTCCTGATGCCAGCGCCTGATCGCATCGCTGGTCGTCTGGTGCGTGGTGATATCAATGCGTCTTGCGAGGCGCTTCGATTCATCGATGATCGCAGCGATGCACTGTTGCCGCTCTTCTTCGATCATGTCGGGGAAGTCCTGCATGTTCTCCGCGATACCGAACACGTTGTCCAGCGTTGTACATACGTCGTGGGCCAACAGCCGCTGGAGAGCGTCACGCTGTTTGTCGGCCTCCACCGCGCGCGTGATGTCTTCGATCATCAGGACGAAGCCATTCAGCGTGTGAAAACTGTCGAGGACGGGGGCCATATGCGCCCGGACAATCTGCCCGTTCCCGAGCGTCGTGACAAAGCTGGCTACCGCGCTCGCATTGTCAGTCGGGTACTGCATCTGGTACTGGATTTGCTCAAGGGCGTGAATGATCAGACTACGATCAAGCACGGCAAACAGCGACCTGCCGAGGCCAACCACCGAGCCGCTCGATACATTGCCCTGGCCCGCATCGAGCAGCTGGCGTGCGCGTGTGTTGTAGAGAAGGATCGTGCCCTCAATGTTGCACACCAGGACGCTCTGTGCGAGTTCCGACATCAGTGCGGCGAGGCGGTTCTTTTCTTCTGCCAGCGCGCGACTCGCATTGTTGATCTTTGCTTCGACATCCTCTTGGAGTTGCTGCAGGGTCGAGGCGACTTTATTGAGCTTCATGCCCAGCTCGCGCACTTCGCGAGCACCTTCAGGCACGATCCGGTGAGCCGGATTGCTGGTCAACAGAATCGCTTCTTCGGCGAGCCGCGCCATCGGGTCAAGGTAACGGTCGATCAGGAACTTGAGCGCGACTCCTTGCGCTGTGATGAGCATGGTTGAAAGCAAGACCAGCAAGGCAGCGCGCTGTGTCAGCAGCTGATCGACCAGAGTGCGTTGCGCAGCATCGAGATCAAGCCGGATCGCGAGGAAGAACACGCCGACGATCGCCACCTGCGAGGCGAACAGGAGCGCAAGAATCAACCAGAAACGGTATCTGCTGAATACTTTACGAATCATTCGGCATTCGGTGAATCAAAACTTCAATCAAATATGAAATACGTTACGTCTATTGGCGCATCAAGAAAAAAGCCCCGGGTAGTGACTCCCGGGGCTTTTTCAGTCATGCATGATCAGTGACCGGATGCTGCCGCTGCACCAATACCGGTTTCGGAACGCACTTTCTGCGCTTCGTAACCCAACTGGTCCTGGCGCGCACGCTCGCTCTTGTCGAGGATCGAGAACAGCCAGATACCGACAAAGCCAGCGGTCATCGAGAACAGGGCAGGCGAGGTGTACGGGAAGATCGCTTCCTTGTAGCCGAACACGTCGACCCACACCGACTTCGACACCACGGTCAGGACGACTGCCGTGACCAGGCCGAGGAAGCCGCCGATGGTCGCGCCGCGCGTCGTGCAGCCTTTCCACAATACGGACATGAACAATACCGGGAAGTTAGCCGAAGCAGCAATCGCGAATGCCAGCGACACCATGAATGCGATGTTCTGCTTTTCGAACACAATGCCCAGCACGACAGCGATGATGCCCAGGACGACGGTCGTCGCACGGGAAACGCGCAGTTCCTTTTCGCTGCTGGCCTGACCCTTCTTGATCACGGTTGCATACAGGTCATGCGATACAGCCGAAGCACCGGACAGCGTCAAGCCTGCAACCACAGCGAGAATCGTGGCGAACGCGACCGCGGAGATGAAGCCGAGGAAGACGTTGCCGCCGACAGCGGTCGCAAGGTGGATAGCTGCCATGTTGTTACCGCCGAGGAGCTTGCCCGCTGCATCCTTGAATTCAGGATTGGTGCTGACCAGAACGATCGCGCCAAAACCGATGATGAAAGTCAGGATGTAGAAGTAAGCGATCCAGGTGGTTGCCCAGAACACCGACTTGCGTGCTTCCTTCGCGCTCGGGACGGTGAAGAAGCGCATCAGGATATGCGGCAGGCCGGCGGTACCGAACATCAGCGCCATGCCGAACGACACCGCAGAGATCGGATCCTTGATGAAGGTGCCCGGGGACATGATGGCTTCTTTCTTCTCATGGATTTCGACCGACTTCGCAAACAGCGCTTCCGGGCTGAAGTTGAACTGCGCCATCACGACGAAAGCCATGAACGACGCGCCGGACAGCAGCAGGATCGCCTTGATGATCTGCACCCAGGTCGTCGCCGTCATGCCGCCGAACAGCACGTACACCATCATCAGCGTGCCGACGAGGACCACTGCAACCCAGTACTCCAGGCCGAACAGCAGTTTGATCAGCTGGCCTGCGCCTACCATCTGCGCGATCAGGTAGAACGCAACGACAACCAGCGTGCCGGAAGCCGCAAAAGCACGGATCGGCGTTTGCGAGAAGCGGTAAGCCGCAACGTCGGCAAACGTGAAGCGGCCGAGGTTGCGCAGGCGCTCTGCCATCAGGAAGGTGATCACCGGCCAGCCCACGAGGAAGCCGATCGAATAAATCAGGCCGTCGTAACCATTCAGGAACACCGCGGCGGAAATGCCGAGGAAGGATGCTGCCGACATATAGTCGCCGGCGATTGCCAAGCCGTTCTGGAAGCCGGTGATGCCACCGCCTGCCGTATAGAAGTCAGCAGCAGATTTCGTCTTCGCCGCAGCCCACTTGGTGATGAACAACGTGAAGATCACAAACGCGCCGAACATGGAAATTGCAGTCCAGTTTGTCGCCTGCTTTTCCGCCTGGCCGAGGTCGCCGCCTGCTGCGTATGCGGCACCTGCTACAGCCAGCAATGCCAGGGCGGAAAGGGTATTTTTAATGCGCGACATTACATCACCTCCTTGCGGATCTCGGCGGTCAGTTCGTCGAATTCGCCATTGGCACGGCGAACATACACGCCCGTGATAATGACGGTAAACACGATCACGAACAGACCGATCGGGATGCCCCAAGTCGTGACACCAGCACCAACCTTGGTGCCCAACAATTCCTTATTGAATGCGACGAGCAGGATGTAACCGTAGTACGCAATCATCATGACCAGGGTCAGAATCCAACCGTAAGAGGAACGGCTTGCGACCAGCTTCTGGTATTTGGGATTGGATTTGATTTTTTGAACAACGTCGTCTTCCATTTTTCGCGTCCTAGATTTGTGGGTGAATGTATTTATTAGTGGCGCTAGCATATGCGCGCTGTCTTACTTCCCGCTTACCGATCGATATTTCTTTGAACATGTTCTGACCGACTTCATGCCGATTGCATGCATTGGAAGCGCGTGAAGAATTTTGCGAACGATTGTTCGTAAATCGGGGGGGCGTCTGCTTGAATGTGGACGGAAGGGGGAATGCGGAAGGGTATGTGGTCTGAACCGACTCTATGCTTCGCGCCGCTTCGGAAAGCAGCAGGTGAAGCGCGGTTGCAGATTTTCATTATTGAAGACCTGATAACCTTCTCCTCTGCACCTCTGCAGGAGTTGCACCTATTTCGATATTGAATAGTCAACATGACTTTTAGGTCAGGAAATGGTGTAGATCAGCGTCTTGTCTTGCTAGCTCCCTGCAAATAATTTCCTTCATGCATATAATCCATCTCAGCCAGATCTTTCTCCCTGAAACACTGGTTAGAAGCCCGTGCATCTATCCCCAAGTCATGCGCGGGCTTCGTCGTTCTTATTGCTGGAAGAATCGGCTCATATGAGCTGAATGCCTGAAGGATGAGAGGCCACAGCTTGTCCTGAAACCTGAAGGCCGTCTTGCAGAAGGTATCGCGTATGTGCGAGGCAGAGAACGATGCGCGCTCGTGGTTGTCAGACGACCATACGGCCTTTCGGTGCGTTGATGGTCTCCCATGGCACATTCCTCAACGAGTAGCACTCATTCAGTTAGCTCTGCGCTTACATGGATATTGGCGCTGGTTGCAATGCTGGTCATTACGCCTGGTCTTGCACAAGGCCCTGAGCAGCGAGCTGCGGATCAACAGCGACAGATAGACGCCATCAATAGGCAGTTGCAGTTGCAGCAAACGCAAAGACATCTCCAGCAAATGCATACGCAGCGGGAGCTGGATCAGCTGCGGCTGCAAATGGACCTGCAGCAGCAGCAACAACTACTACAGCGGAAAGTCGAGCAGCAGCGGCTGCAACAAGAGATCGATCGAACGCGCCGATAATGGCGCATTCGCCGAGAGTGATCATCCTTGGTAAGAAAAGGCTTGCCGACCGATGGCAGTGAGCCTATTCAGTTTGGTTCGGTTCCTCGGTCTGCGGCGACTCTGAGCGCTTGGAGAGGCCATCCGTGCCGCTGATGCGAAGGCGACCGCGTCTGTCTCCCATGAGTTCGCGCAGTTCCTTGATGTTGAGCCCCGTTTCTTCATGCATCCGAATCAGCATCGATGCGCCAACAGGCAGGCGCCCGTGCCGGATTTTGCTGATCACCGGTGGCGCAACCTCCAATGCACGGCTCAGCGCGGCATCATTTTTCAAATTTAGTCGCTCAATGAGTGTATCGAGCAGTCGATTAGGGTCGTATGTTTGCTGGGAAAGCAGGTCGTGATCCGTCATATTATGGTCCTCGTGCTTTGCGAAGTCGCCGGAAGTGGTACCGGTATGAAAACACGTGAATAGCAAGGATGCAACGACACGGGTCAAATTTCGGCAATCAAAACCGTTTCTCGGGGAAGAAAAGGGCGATGCTAGAGACCGTAGCTCAACTTGTTTCGCGTACCTGACAGGCCGGATGTACCCGTTTTCTTATTGCAGATTTCTTGCACTCAGCAAAAGCTCTTCCAGCTTTTCCTTGGTTATCGGCTCATCTTGCGGATGGGTCTCAAGATATTGAGCGACTCGCGTAAGTGCTGCCTGATTCTCTTCAGACATCGAATTAAATAACTCGAGGAACTCAACTTCTGTTTCTGTCAGGGATTCGTCATCATCGGAGCGCGCATCGTCCTGCGAATCAGCTAATGGAGGGGAATTTGTCACTGCAGGCTCTCATGAACGGCCGAAAGCCCCATCATATTGGCCGCGTCCACAGGAATCAACATTTGTCTGCCATCTGTTGACCAGTCGTCATTCAATGTGGTGGCTGAAAAGAGACGCAGGGCGTTGATGATGCGTATATCGCTTCGTCAGTACGGCGATGACCTTAACGTCGAACTGGCCCTCTTCATGTAAAACGCTTTTGTTAGATGGCAAGTTTCGCTGAAAACTTGCTTTGCTGAGGGCTCTATTTCTTCGGGGGCGGTCAACAGGAAAGAGGGCACAAGCGCCCTAAAGATTTAAAGAGATGAGCGGCGAAAGGAGGGCAGGCATAACGCAGTTTTGCCTACTAGGTGCCTACCGGGCGCCAAAAAGCAAAAAGCCCAGTCCGAAGAACTGGGCTAAGTGCATGAATCTTTTGGGGTGGCCGATGGGACTCGAACCCACGACGACAGGAATCACAATCCTGGACTCTACCAACTGAGCTACGGCCACCGCTGAAACGGGTTGTCTGATGTGACATCAGGCAAGCCCGTAATTATACAAACTTAACTGTGAACTGGCAAATGCATTCTGTCAGGCACTGGTTGTGAGCGCCGAAACCGGCGGCTCCAGGGTGAGAAGCCGGGAAAATGCGTTGCAGAGGGCGGTTTCGCTACCGGTGGTGAAGCCGGCAATCGTTCCGGGGCCTCGTTCCCGGAGCAGGTCGCGTTCGGTTAGCAGGCGTGCCAGCTGGCGTGCGACCGGTTCGCCGGTGTCGACGATGGTGATCGGCTTGGAGGTGAGCTGCGCCGCGATGTCCTCGATGAGGGGACGTACAAACGGGTAGTGCGTGCAACCCAGAACCAGCGTGTCTGCGCCTTGTTCGATGAGCGGCTCGACGTATTTCCGCACGAGCATGGCGGTTTCCGCAGATTGGAGCTCGCCTTTTTCGATCTGGTCGGCAAGGCCGATGCAAGGTTGGGGCAGGAAGCGGACGTTGGTGGTGGCGCTGATCTGCTCACGTAGCAGATTGAATTTTTCGCTCGTCAGTGTGCGCTGGGTGGCGAGGACGCCGACGACGCCGGTCGCAGTGAGGGCTGCAGCCGGTTTCAGGCCGGGTTCGACGCCGACGACCGGCAGGGTAGGATACCGTTCCCGCAATGCCTTGATGGCTGCTGCGGTTGCGGTATTGCAAGCGACGACCAATGCCTTTGCGTCGCGCTGCATCAGGAATTCTGCGATGGCAAGCGAACGTGCCACGATTTCGCTCTCCGGTTTTCCGCCATACGGCGCATAGCCGGAATCGGCGAAGTACAGCAACTGCTCATTCGGCAGGCATGCGTGGATGTATTTCAGGACCGACAAGCCGCCGATGCCGGAATCGAAAACGCCGATGGGGTGGTCTGACATGGGGGAGGGCATCGTCCTCAGATGAATGTGTTCCTGAATGCGCTCGCTAGCTCGCGGGGGAGGGCGTCGTGGATCAAGCCGCAATTTTACACTGGTGCAACTGCTTGCCTGCGCCAGGTATTCGGGCCGTGGGTGTGCAAGAAAAGCGCTGCTGATGAAGTAAAAACGGACCGCGTTGCGGCCCGTTTTCCATTCCGTGCGTGAAATGACGCTTATATATCGCTTAAGCGCTGGTCACCGGAACATTAATGAGCTTGCCGGAGGCGATACGCTCAGCCCATTCCTGCGGGCCGGTGTTGTGCACCGAGACGCCGTTGGAATCCACTGCGACGGTGACAGGCATGTCCTTGACCTCGAACTCGTAGATTGCTTCCATGCCGAGGTCGGCAAAGCCGACGACCTTCGCCGACTTGATCGCCTTGGACACCAGGTAAGCGGCACCACCGACGGCCATCAGGTAAGCAGACTTGTGCTTCTTGATCGATTCGATGGCAACCGGGCCGCGCTCGGCCTTGCCGACCATGGAGATCAGGCCGGTCTTCTCGAGCATCATGTCGGTGAACTTGTCCATGCGGGTTGCGGTGGTCGGGCCTGCAGGGCCGACGACTTCGTCGCGAACCGGATCGACCGGGCCGACGTAGTAGATCACGCGGTTGGTGAAGTCTACCGGCAGCTTTTCGCCCTTGGCCAGCATGTCCTGGATGCGCTTGTGCGCGGCGTCGCGGCCGGTCAGCATCTTGCCGTTCAGGAGCAGGGTCTGGCCCGGCTTCCAGGACGCGACTTCTTCGCGGGTCAGCGTGTTGAGGTCGATGCGCTTGGACTTCTCGGTGTCGGGCGTCCAGCTCACGTTCGGCCACTCGGACAGTGAAGGCGGTTCAATGTACGCCGGACCGGAACCGTCGAGCACGAAGTGCGCATGGCGGGTTGCGGCGCAGTTCGGGATCATCGCGACCGGCTTGGATGCGGCGTGCGTCGGGTACATGTTGATCTTCACGTCGAGCACGGTCGTCAGGCCGCCGAGGCCCTGTGCGCCGATGCCGAGCGCGTTGATCTTGTCGCACAGTTCGATACGCAGTTCTTCCAGCTTGTTCTGCGGGCCGCGCTTCTTCAGCTCGTACATGTCGATGTCGTCCATCAGCGACTGCTTCGCCATCAACATCGCCTTCTCGGCAGTGCCACCGATACCGATTCCGAGCATGCCGGGCGGGCACCAGCCTGCGCCCATCGTCGGCACGGTCTTCAGCACCCAGTCAACCAGGGAGTCGGACGGGTTCAGCATCACGAACTTGGTCTTGTTCTCGGAGCCGCCACCTTTTGCAGCTACCTGCACGTCGACGGTGTTGCCCGGCACCAGTTCCATGTGGATCACCGCAGGCGTGTTGTCCTTGGTATTCTTGCGCTCGAACTGCGGATCGGCAACAACCGATGCGCGCAACACGTTGTCCGGATGGTTGTAACCACGGCGCACGCCTTCGTTGACTGCATCTTCGATGGAACCCTTGAAGCCTTCAAAGCGTACATCCATGCCGATCTTCAGGAACACGTTGACGATGCCGGTGTCCTGGCAGATCGGGCGCTTGCCTTCGGCGCACATGCGCGAGTTGGTCAAGATCTGCGCAATCGCATCCTTCGCAGCCGGGCTCTGCTCGGCTTCGTACGCGCGTGCCAGGTGCTGGATGTAATCCACCGGATGGTAGTAGCTGATGTACTGCAGCGCGGCGGCGACCGACTCGATAAGGTCTTCTTGCTTGATGATGGTCATGATGATGTCTGCTTAGGCTAGGGGTTAGTGGGAATTCTTGATGTCCTGCGGTCCTGCCATCAGGCGGTCGCATGCGGCAATGGCCATTGCCGACAGCAGGAAGGTGATATGGATGCCGGTCTGCGCGATCAGCGTTTTTGCGTCGTAGGCGTTGGCGTTAATGAAGGTCTTGAGCAAGTGGATCGACGAGATGCCGATGATCGCAGTCGCCAGTTTCACCTTCAGTACGGAAGCGTTCACATGCGACAGCCACTCAGGCTGGTCAGGGTGATTTTCCAGGTTCATGCGCGACACGAAAGTCTCGTATCCGCCGACGATCACCATGATCAGCAGGTTCGAGATCATCACGACGTCGATCAGGCCCAGCACCACCAGCATGATGATGCTTTCAGTGAGCTTGGTCGGCTTTGCGACGCCGTCGATTGCGACGGCATTGATGATGTGTTCCAGCGCGGCCTGGTTGCCCATCGCGGCGCCGATCAGGTCGACCAGCTCGACCCAGAAGTGATACACATAGACGCCTTGCGCAAGGATCAGGCCGATATACAGTGGCAACTGCAGCCACCGGCTCATGAAAATCAGGTTAGGCAACGGACGGATGGGGCGGGATGCTGTGGTAATGCTTTTTTCGTTTGAAGCCATGTCGTCGGAATGATGATTGCAGAAAAAAACTTCGACATTTTACACGCGCGGAACACTTCGTTTGCGCGGATTCTAAAGATGCAATAAACGCAACGGAGGTGACAAATCTCAAGTCTGCAGCGGCCGGAGATGCGATAACAATTCGATTACACCCGTGCGCCTGCGCAGCGATTTACAGCCTGCCTTATCGTGGCCGACATCATGCTTCCCTCATGCCGAATCGCTTGCATAAAAAGCATGTGTAAGGCTTAAGTAAGTGAAAAAGCTTAACTTCTCACCCATTCCATTTCAAAGCAGGAGACTCCCATGTCCGAAACTGAAAGCCTCAAACAGGAAAACCGAATCTTCAATCCGCCGGCCGACTTCGTGAAAAATGCGACCATCTCCGGCATGGAGAGCTACAAGGCAATGTGCGCCGAAGCCGAGCGCGACTACGAAGGTTTCTGGGCCAAGCTTGCAAAAGAAAACATCGAGTGGAAAAAGCCGTTCACCAAGACGCTCAATGAATCGGAAGCGCCGTTCTACAAGTGGTTCGAAGATGGCGACCTCAATGTCTCCTACAACTGTCTCGACCGCAACCTCGCTAACGGCAACGCCGAAAAGACTGCGATCATTTTCGAGTCGGACGACGGCAAGGTTACCCCGATCACCTACAAGGACCTGCACGCACGCGTTTGCCAGTTCGCCAACGGCCTGAAGTCGCTCGGCATCAAGAAGGGCGACCGCGTCGTTGTCTACATGCCGATGTCGATTGAAGGCATCGTCGCCATGCAAGCTTGCGCCCGTATCGGCGCGACCCACTCGGTCGTATTCGGCGGCTTCTCCGCCAAGTCGCTGCAGGAGCGCATCATCGACGCCGGCGCAGTGGCTGTCATTACTGCCGACGAGCAAGTGCGCGGCGGCAAGCACCTGCCGCTGAAGGCCATCGTCGACGAAGCCCTCGGCATGGGCGGTTGCGACACGATCAGGAATGTCGTCATTTACAAGCGCACCGGCGGCAACATCAATGTCGTTGCCGGCCGTGACCTCTGGATGCACGACGTCGTCGCCAACCAGGGCACGACCTGCGAACCGGAATGGGTTGGCGCCGAGCATCCGCTGTTCATCCTCTACACCTCCGGTTCGACCGGCAAACCGAAGGGCGTGCAGCATTCGTCGGGCGGCTACCTGTTGTGGGCAATGCTCACGATGAAGTGGACGTTCGACATCAAGCCGACCGATGTGTTCTGGTGTACCGCCGACATCGGTTGGGTCACCGGCCACACCTACATCGCTTACGGTCCGCTCGCTGTGGGCGCCACCCAGATCGTATTCGAGGGCGTGCCGACCTACCCGAATGCTGGCCGTTTCTGGGAAATGATCCAGCGCCACAAGGCATCGATCTTCTACACCGCACCGACCGCGATCCGCTCGCTGATCAAGGCCGCTGACGCCGACGCCAACGTGCATCCGAACAAGTACGACCTGTCCAGCCTGCGCCTGCTCGGCTCCGTGGGCGAGCCGATCAATCCGGAAGCCTGGATGTGGTACTACAAGAACGTCGGCAACGAGAAGTGCCCGATCGCCGACACCTTCTGGCAGACCGAAACTGGCGGCCACATGATCACCCCGCTGCCGGGCGTCACGCCGATGGTGCCGGGTTCTTGCACGCTGCCGTTGCCGGGCATTATGACTGCCGTGGTTGACGAAACCGGTCATGACCTGCCGAACGGGCAGGGCGGCATCCTGGTCGTCAAGCGTCCGTGGCCGTCAATGATCCGCACCATCTGGAACGACCCGGAGCGCTTCAAGAAGAGCTATTTCCCTGAGGAACTGGGCGGCAAGACTTACCTCGCTGGCGACGGCGCGGTGCGTAACGAGAAGACCGGTTACTTCACCATCACCGGCCGCATCGACGACGTGCTCAACGTTTCCGGTCACCGCATGGGTACGATGGAAATCGAATCGGCGCTGGTCGCCAACCCGATCGTTGCCGAAGCTGCCGTGGTCGGCAAGCCGGATGAAACCACCGGCGAATCCATCTGCGCCTTCGTTGTGCTTAAGCGCGCCCGTCCGAGCGGCGATGAAGCCAAGCAGATCGCCAAGGAGCTGCGTGACTGGGTCGCCAAGGAAATCGGTCCGATCGCAAAGCCGAAGGAAATCCGCTTCGGCGACAACCTGCCGAAGACCCGTTCCGGCAAGATCATGCGCCGCCTGCTGCGCGTGCTTGCGAAGGGCGAGCAGATCACGCAAGACGTATCCACACTCGAAAATCCTGCAATCCTGGAGCAGTTGAAACAAGCTCAATAAGCAGCCATAACGAGGAGACAAGAAAAGCCGGCGCGGCCACAAGCCGCGTCGGCTTTTTTATTTTTTGCATTTTTTCGGGGGCAACATGAAAAGTTGCAATAGTCGCGAAGAATTTTGCTATAATGTGCGGCTTCGCGAAGGCGAACCCGAATCCAGGAGAGGTGGATGAGTGGTTTAAGTCGCACGCCTGGAAAGCGTGTATAGGTTAATAGCCTATCGGGGGTTCGAATCCCCCCCTCTCCGCCAGCTACAGAGAAAAGCCCTTGATTCCAAGGGCTTTTTCTTTTTCTGCATTTATTCCCGTCCATTGTTACCCACCAATCTACCCACCGCAGGCGAGTGGGACTGACCAGCCTCCCAAATCAGCGCAAAGCTCAGTAGAGACCAAGGCCAACTGACGTTGAATTGCCCAAACGTGTTTGCCATGTGAAATGTCCTTCATACTTTTTGGTTGAACTTGCAATGCATGAAATAGCTCCAAACTGACCAATCTTTCCACTTACCTGGTCGAAATGAGTGCCTTCCTGAGTGCATCTAGTACAGAGGGAGCAAGGCAAGCAAAAGAAAAGCATCCTTGTTTCGATGGTTCATCGTGCGCGCTCGCCATGAACTCGGCGGCAATCGGAATGTGGGATTTGGACCTTTTGACTTACCGGGTCTTGATCTGTGAAAACCTCGCGCCTCTCCTCGGGTTGCCGCCGCATGCCCACGATTTGTCTCGTGAGGAATGGCACGCCAGAGTCTTGCCTCAGGATCTTCAGCATCTTGAGAAGGAAATAGAGCGCACCTGCCTTAGCGGAGAACATTTCGACGTGGAGTTTCGGGTGCGGCATGACTCAGGGCGGATCGTATGGCTGCAGTCGAAGGGGCAAATCAAGAGGAATGCCGAAGGAGAGCCGACTCATATTGTGGGTGTTTGTCTGGACATCACCGACAGGAAGCAAGTCGAGCACGCCTTGCAGGAAAGTGAGGGGCGGTTTCGACTCCTCGCAGAGGCAAGTCCGGATGGGATTTTCGTTAACTGTGCAGGAAGGTACGTCTACGCAAACAACGCTGCAGCGAGAATCATGGGCGTAGGGCATCCACATGAGTTGATTAACATCGACCCGAAGAGATTCGTCGATCCCGTACTTCTCCGATCCGTTGAAGAAATGGTTCACTCGCAACTCGCCCATAGCGAAAAGACGAAGCCCTTCAACATTCCGTTTCGTCGATTTGACGGACGCGAAGCCATTGCCGAGGTAACCTACGGACGCGTCTTGTGGAAAGGCGAGGATGCGCTCCAGATCCTCGTGCGCGATGTAACCGAGCAGCGTGCGAATGAGCAAAAGCTGCGAGTAATGAACGAGCGGCTCAAGCTGGCAGTAGAGGGTAGTGGCGAGGGTATCTGGGACGGAGATCTGGTCACTGGAAATTACCAGCTTTCAGGCGGCGTGAAGGAGATTCTCGGGTACCCGGAACACGAGATGCCGAAACTTGGCGACGATTGGGGAAAGCTCATTCACCCTGATGATTGGGCACGGGTTCAGTCTGCGTTCCATGCCTGCGCTAGCGGAGAAAGCCCGATCTATCGATGCGAGTACCGGATTCGCGCCCAGGACGGATCGTGGAAATGGGTGTCATCACGCGGAGTTGTTGTTGCCCGGGACGAAAAAGGTGCGCCAACAGCAATGACGGGCACAATCGCTGACATTACCGCAAAGCGTGAATCGGAAGATGTTGTATGGCGGCATGCGAATCTCGACCCTCTGACCGATCTCCCGAACCGGCGGCATTTCATCGATAAACTGAAGGCTGAACTGCGCAAGTCTTCCCGTGTGGGAACGATAACGGCTCTTCTCTTTATCGACCTTGACGGCTTCAAACTCGTGAATGATCTGTTCGGACACGAGACAGGTGACCTGCTACTGATGGAAGCGGCGCACCGAATACGGCAGACGATCAGGGAGACCGATGATCTCGGACGGCTTGGCGGGGACGAGTTCACAGTGATGCTCAAAGGCTTGCCTGATGCCGGACGTGTGGAGTTCGTCTGTCAGGAGATCCTTTCACGTCTCTCCGAACCCTTTGCCATTGGCGGCGAATACGCCTACATATCGGCAAGCATCGGCGTGGCGATCGCTCCCATGGATGCGATAACGGCTGATGATTTGCTGCGCAAGGCCGACACGGCGATGTACAGCGCAAAATCAGCTGGCAAGAACCAGTTCAGCTACTTTGCTCAGTCGATGGATGACAGGGCGCACATGCGACTGCGAGTGTCCACAGAATTGAGGCATGCGATAGCAACCAATCAGCTGTCTCTCCGCTACCAGCCAGTTATTGATCTTCACGATGGACATGTGGTGAAAACCGAGGCGCTGCTTCGCTGGGAGCACCCGAAGCTAGGTAACGTGGAGCCTTCGGTCTTTATCCCGATTGCCGAAGAGGCGGGGCTGATGTCCGACATCGGTAATTGGGTCTTTCGTGAGGCAGCCACATGTACGAAGCATTGGGGCGACATCATGGGCACCCCGTTCAAGGTGGCGCTGAACAAGTCGCCGGTTCAGTTTAACCGGCGCTACATGGAATCAAACTGGCTGCAATATCTTCGCGAACTCGACCTGCCGCCATCCTCGATCGTTGTTGAAATTACCGAGGGGCTGCTCCTTAACGCGACGAATGAGGTCAACGACAAGCTGATTCAATACCGGGATGCAGGGATTCAGGTCGCCATTGACGACTTCGGAACCGGCTATTCATCAATGGCCTATTTGAAAGAGTTCGATATTGACTATCTCAAGATCGATCAGTCCTTCATTCGCGGTATCCCGGACAACTCAAATAACTGCACCATTGCCGAGACGATTATTGTCATGGCGCACAAGCTGGGGCAGCAAGTGATTGCCGAGGGCATTGAGACCAAGGAGCAAGCAGACTTCCTGATGCGCGCTGGCTGTGATTTTGGCCAGGGGTTTTATTTCTCTCCGCCGCTGCTACCCAATCAGGTCGAGGGTGTCTTGTCCCGGCACTATTTGTAAGCTGCGCTAAAAGCCTGTCTGGAAACCTGCTGCTGCATGTAACAGCCATCTTCATTCCCACTTCGACTTCTTCTTGCAGGGTACCGATCATCTGTCTGTCGGTGATTGCTCTTGCCTGTTTGCCTCCCGAGGGGGGCGCCCAACCGCTTGCTCATCCTGAGGGCGCAGGTCAGTGGCCGGTTCTACGACGAATCGAGTGCATGTGTCGTCGACAGACGGACAGTTTCCTTCGACGTGTTGGCTAGGACCCTTCAGGCGGCGATGAGCGCTTTGTCATGAGGGACGCTTGCTGGGATTGCTAAGTCATTGATTGCTTGTGGTTTTCTTTGCCGGGTAGTGATGGCAGACGGGATGGGCACGCGAGTTGCCATAGCTTTCGCACAGACAAGCGTATACCGCTGACTCGCTCGGCGGACGCATCCTCCCCCGCCACTTACCCAGGATTGATCATGTACCGATTCCCACAAAAGTTCCCCCTGCCTGTGCAGGATGAAGCATTCACTCCGCCCGCCGCCGCAACAGAAATCCAAATCGGATTGAGGGTGGAGGGACAGGGACCTGCCGTCGTGCTGTTGCACAGTTCGATGGGCTCAAAGAGCCAGTGGCGCATCCTGATGGAAAGCATGCGCGGCACGCACCGGTTGATAGCGATTGATTTGCATGGCTATGGCGACAGCAGCATGCCTAGGACGTGCAACAGGCATTCGCTGCGTGAGGAAGTGCGTCTGGTGCAAGCAAAACTGACGCAGGTCCTTGCCGCAGGAGAGAGATTTCATCTGGTCGGACATTCGTTCGGCGGCGCCGTCGCCCTGCGGCTGGCGCATGCGGAACCGGAGCGAGTACGCAGTCTTACGCTCTACGAGCCCACGGCATTTCATTTGTTGGACCGAAACGATCCCGTGCTCGACGATATCCGCGCCGTTGCAGAGGTTACGCAAGTTGCCGCGCTCGACGGTCAAAGGCGTGACGCGACGGAGCTGTTTATTGATTTCTGGGGCGGGGAGGGCACGTTTGCCGCGTTGCCGCCAGCGCGGCAGGCTTTGTTCACGTCGTTGCTACCCAAGGTGCCGCTCGACTTCGAGGCATTGATCAATGATCCACTGCGACCATCCGACTATGGCCGGATGGTCATTCGGACCTGCCTGATCGCTGGCCGGGAAAGCCCGCCTTGTGCCCATGCTGTCGTAGCAAGCCTTGCCGCTGGTCTCGCTAACGCAGAAATGCACGAGGTCCAAGCCGGCCACATGGCGCCGGTAAGTCATCCTGCCTTGGTGAATCCACTCATCGAAGACTTTATCCGTCGTATCGATGCTTAGAGCAGGATTGTGGAAGGGCGAAGGTCTCTGTGGTCAGACGCTCGTTAAGGCGCTGAAACAAGCCCGCACGACTTGGCCAATACCGGGCCGCTCCCCGCTTCTCAACTAAGCCCTAGAACCGCCATCCAAGTTTTGCGCCGTACGTGGTGGCATCGCCAGTCCGGTCCGCTTCGACCGCTACATTCAGGAGCAGGAAATTGATGTTGGCACCGACAAAGACCTTGTTTTCGGTGAACTTGACCTTGCTGAGGCCGGGCACGTCATCGGGCCGGCTGCTGACGCGCACCAGACCGACGCCGGCATAGGGCGTGATGTTGGCGAAGCCCTTGGATATCGACAAGTCGATGCCGGTGGTGTCGAGGTCGAGCTGCCTGACGCCGCGCAATGTGGTGTAGCTGGCGCGCAGTCCGACAGCCGGCGTGGCGACGCCGCCTTGGAGGATCGCATAGCGTACTTCGGCACCGAAGAGCCTGATATTGCTACCCGGTACATGTGCATACGATGCCCCGAGGTCAATGCCGAAGGGGAGGCCTTTGTGCACATGGAATTTGGGGATCCAGAGTGTACTTGGCGCATCGCCCGAGACAGCGCGTTCGAAGACTTCGGAGTTGGCCAGATCGGTGGCGGTGACTTCGACGCCGAGATCGAAACCGAATGCGCCGGTAGGTTCACCCGGGGTCAACGGTTTGTAACTGAGTGCTGCGCCAAGGTCTTCCGACAACAGGCGGAATTCCGATTGGCTCAGGCTGCCAAGGTTGTCGATATCGTCTGCGGCTTGAACCGGAAGGATTGCGGCGCACAGGACGGCGGCGACTGCAAGGTGGCGATGGAGCATGTGTTTTTTCCTTTCTGATTTGAATGCCGCGTAAGACGGAAGCTCGCTAGCAGCACAATTGGGAACGGGCCCGTACAAAAGAACTGTCTGAGCTGGCATTGGTATATAGCCCATAACATTGGACTTACTCGCAGCGCTGCACGCGACGAGTGCATCCCAGCAGCCATGCAGCGGGCTGGAATTCTACAAGACCACAGTCGTCGTCATTTGTTGCCAACAAATACATGTTAATGAGGAAAAATCAAGCCGGTGTTTCCGTTTCGCATACCCCGGATCGGTCGGCACGGACGAATTGGGACGTGCGAAAGTGCGGCGGCTTTCCGTATGCGCGGCAAGATGAACCGCATCAGACTGGTGTCCTTTTTCTTCCCGCTGGTACCCATCGCGGCAAACCGTCCTATGTACCGTGACGAAACCCCCTTAAGCAGCTACAAAACAGGCACATAGCTTGCGTCAGGATGCGCTCCTTTCGCGGGAGGCTCTTGCAAAACCGCCTCCGTTCTCGCGTTCAACTTACGAAGGAGTTTTGACATGGCAAATACTATGAATCCCAACATGACCGACCGGCGCCACATCCCGGATCGCCGGACACATACGGTTGTTTCTACTGGATCGCACGCGCGACGCATGGGCGCGGTCGACTGGATCGCGATGACACTGCTGATCATCGGCGGCTTGAATTGGGGGCTGGTCGGTCTGTTCGACACTGACCTGGTGGCGACGCTGCTCGGTGAAGGATCGGCATTGTCGCGCGTCGTATATGTCTTGGTTGGGCTGTCCGCGTTGTATTCGATTTATACAGCCAGCAAGATGTCGAGCAGTCGCCGGTAAGTCGTAATCCGCCGGCCCGGCCGCTCATCGGACGCTCCACGGAGAAGGCGGACAAGTGGAAAAAACCGACTTCTCCTGGAAAAAGCGGCCGGCATGGCTTACATCACGGGAACCAGTGGAGACCTGATCCGGTAGCCGCACTTCTCGCGGCGCCTGCTGATGGCGTGGAGCATTTCGAGCCCGGCCTCGAATGAGTCCACGTGTGTGATCCTGCTACCCCTGAGGTTGCTGTGTTTTCCTGCCCAGGAACGGGTGACGCTCCATTGGTCAAACAGGTCGCGGTCCAGCGCGACGCTGTAGGTGCGGTTGTCCGAGGCGAAGTCGAGGCGGACGGGGTGGGGAATGGACCGTGTTACCGAGTCCGTCGGGTCAATCATTTCTTGTTCTGCGTTTGGTCGAGTTGTTCGGGTAAGGGCTTGTAGCGCTGTATGAGGCAACTGGCGGCATTCTTGCTTGGGGATCAGACACCGTAGCGGATGAATTCGGAGGTGTGTTTTTCATTCCGTGCCACGTCGCGCACGACGCACTGCTTTTTCAGGTCGAGATTTTACGCAAGCCCAATTCGTTGCAGGAAAAAATTGTGTTCCCCTGCATCACGATACGGTGGGCATGTGCACGTTGTCGCCACCGTTGCCGGCTTTGGCGCATGAAAAAGCGACGTGGAATGTGGAACCAGCGACCTATCCGCATACGATCAAACTCCTGCCACGGCCGACAGCAACCAGTCGGTCCGCCGCTTGTACATGTTGAAGGAACCAGAATGGACGCCGCAGAGATACTTGCCCAGATCAAGTCCTTGGAAACAGCAGACATCGACCCGGACAATGTCGCAGAAATCTTCGCTCATACCGTTTCACTGATGGCTGGGTATATCACCGAAGCCGATCTTCGCAGGCTGATCCTCATTGGCGCCGCAATGTACCGTAATAGCACGAGACAAGCCGGGGCCGAGCTCCAGATACCGGTGGCGGAAGGCGAGGTGATGGAGCCGTTCGTCGGTGGCAAGGACTTCTTGCACTGAGTTTTTGCATCAGCCCCGGGGGGGCGAGCGTTGTGACAATATGTCCCAGTGTCCCGTTGAAAACATGAAGACGATGAAGGAAGCCTGCCCATTTTGCGGTGCGAGCGAAGGCGTGCCCTTGGTGTGGGGCTCCCCCACCAAGGAGCAGTGGGAGGCATTCCAGCGCAACGAACTCGTGCTGGCCGGGTGCATGATCCAGCCCAACAGCGGGGGCGAGCCGGATTATGCCTGCCTGAAATGCTGTTATCGCTGGGTTTCTCGGGATGGCTAGCGCCATCACCATCTGATCGGGGTGCCGAGGTCTATCCCGATATTGCTCATCAGGTGAAGAAGTTACAGACATAAGTCGCAGTCGGCGTGCCATTGCAGTCTGAAAAGCGCGACGAACAGTTAACGAGCCGGAATTCCCGGCGGTTACAAGCCCGCGCTGGCCAGATTTTTTGACGCACTAATTTCGCTTCTCGCAGCAAGCTACTGGCATGGCTTGTGCAACATCAAATGCATATACGGGCGGCAACGACATACCTTTGCCGCGTGTGTGCTCATTGCGTTTGAAGAGGTGCAATCATGCGCAGCAGCTTTATTCCTGCCTTATCGCTTTTGCTTTCATCTTGTGCCGTCGTCACGACGTCCGGTACGGAAGAGGCAGTCTATTTTTCCCAAAATGAAGCGGGCGCCGGGAAACCGCAGGCCGTGTTGAAACCGCACGACGACCTGCCGCTGGCGATCGAATTCTCCTGCCCGGACAAGCTGCAAACGGCGATGACTTCCGTTTGGGTTCCGTTCCCGCCGGTTCTTCCGGTGGGCTTTGTGAACGAACATGTGTCCTACCTGCGGCTCACGGTGCCGCAGGATGCGGACTATGCGAACGCCCGGGTCCGAATCACGACCCAGCAAGGGCGTGCCGTACCCATTTCCGAAGAACCGAAGTCCAAGCGCGTCGTCACAAATGATGGAAAGATGCAAGTCACCTACGCGCTGAAACAGGATTGCGAGACATTGGACGGCGGACTGCTGGAAGTCGCGGGGTTCTCCTACAAGAACAAAAGCTATCCGGCGATCGGAGCGCGGTTGCAGTTCGAGTCGCGCATTAAAATGACGATCGGCCCGGGTATTGCCTGACGCCGGGCAGTTGTGCGTATCGAACCTGTCGGGAGCAGTGTCAATGCACTAATGTAGCGTGGAATTCCTTCACGCCACCATGGCGACCCTCTGCCTTGCCGGTCGGTCGGACAAGACGGCATCACAACTGCAGCACAACTTTTGCACGATAAGGGCTTGCTATTTGTCCATACAAGTGGGGTGCCGGAAATGCTATCTTGGAAACAAAACCAAATCATTTCCGGAGGAGACAAATGGAACGTGCCATTCTCGACATGGATGCGACGACGCTGGCGGCAAGAATCAAGGCCGGCAAGCTGTCGTCGCTCGATGCGACCAATACTTATATCGCCCACCTTCAGCGAGTGAACCGGCAACTGAACTGCCTCGTCGAGGACCGCTTTGACGCGGCGCGCGAGGAGGCATTGCGCGCTGATGAGCGCCGCGCACGTGGAGATGCGCCCGGCCGCCTGTTTGGTGTGCCAGTCTCGATGAAGGAAGCATTCAACGTGGCCGGGATGAAAACGACCGGCGGGCTGCTGCATCGGCGGGAACATCGGGCAGCGCAGGATGCGCGAGTGGTTGCAAAGCTCAGGCAGGAGGGCGCGATCATCCTCGGCAAGACGAATACGCCCACCTTGTGCTTTTGCCAGGAGACGGACAACAAGCTGTACGGGCGCAGCAACAATCCATGGGACCTGTCGCGCACGACGGGCGGGTCGAGCGGTGGTGAGGCGGCGCTGATCGCCGTCGGCGGCGCGGCGGTTGGGCTGGGTTCGGACATCGGCGGATCGATCCGCTTTCCGGCGCACTTCAATGGCGTGGTCGGCTTTCGTTCGGGGGACAGGCAGGTGTCGCAAGAAGGCCATTTCCCCTTTGTCGAAAATCCCTGGCAGGAGCGCATGCTGGGCATCGGCGCACTGGCAAAGTCCGTGGACGATGCCGAGCTGATCAACACGATCATTGCCGAACATCCGCCGAAGCCCGTCGACGCGCAATCCTACGGCATCGTCGTTCCACCGGCACCTGCGCGCTACCCGCTGGACAGTGCGTCCGAGCGCATGCTGAACGAGGTACGCAGCTTTTTCCGGGAACAAGGGGGCGTGGCCGAGGATGCGCCGCCATTCTTCGAAAAGGTGGCCTTATGGTGGCAGCAGGTGATGTCGGTGGATGGCGGCGCGGGCATCGCCCAGCTGGCGTTCGATAACGGCGCGCCGCGTCCGTGGGCCGAGTATCTGAAGGAGATGGCGATGCATAACTCGACTCATCACCGTTACCTCACCTGGACCCTGATTGGCGCGTCGATGTTCCGGCCATCCCAAAGGAAGTGGTCCGGCCTGCTTGCGGAACTGAGGGAGGCCGACGCTGCCATAGCGCGTTATCTGCATCACCGAGTGCTGGTGCAGCCCGTCTATCACAGCGCGGCGCAGCCGCACGGTGGCGTCTATGGCGAGATCTTTTCGGTGCGCCGCACCTTCCTGCGTGTGATGCCGTATGTGGCAATGGTCAATGTGTTCGGACTGCCTGCGCTCACTGTGCCTGTCGGGAAAGATGAGCGCGGCATGCCGGTTGCTGTGCAGCTGGTCGCAGCAGTGGGGAACGAGCAGGCGCTGTTCCACGTCGGCAGGAAGCTGGAAGCGCGCTTCGGCGGCTATGTGCGTTGCACGGCGTATGACCGTTGAGAGACGCTGAGGACTGCTGCAGACCGCTTTGGACCGTCACCCAACCCTGCCGTGCCAAAGCGGCACGAAAGTCTAAAGATAAGGCGCGTAGTCCTTGTCGGTGTGGCAGATGTGGTCGATCAGCCAGTCACCGTAAAGGAAGGGAAGCAGGTCCGCGAGCGCCTTGGTGTCGCCGCTCTGGTAGGCGTGCATGACGCTCTGCACGCCGCCAAGCAGCTTGTCGTGCTCGCGCTTGTGTTCGGCAACTTTCTCGACAGGATAGCCGCCATCCACCATCAGTTGCTCTTCGTAGATGAAATGGGTCATCACGTAGTCGGCGAGTTGATCGAACACCTTGCCGGCCTCGGCACAATCCTCAAGATGCGCGCCATCGTTCAGCAGGCCATGCAACAGGTTGATGATGTCGACTATCTTGCGGTGTTGTTCGTCGATCGTCGCGTGACCGATCGCGTAATGGTCGTGCCACTGGAATGGTTTCATGCAGCTTTCCGGTATTTGAAATCCAACCACAGGTTGCGCAGCAGCGCCACGCATCCGCGGTAATCGCTGAACGGGACGATGCCGTCGACGTTGAATTCAGCGGTGGCGGTTTCCCGGCGCAAAGGCGAAAGCATCGGCATGCCATTGCGGAAGAAGGAATACACGATCGGGAATGCGCTGTTTTCCTGCCGCTGTTTGACCACGCTGATCTCGCCGTTGACGAGACGCACAATCGCGCCGGGCGGGAAGACGCCGATCTCCTTGATCATCATCTGGATCAGCCGCGTGTCCGTCTTGCTGCCCTGTTCGAGCAGCAGGTTGCGCATTACTTCCTTGGAGACCAGCGCCTTTCGGTAGGGACGATCGCGCACCATCGCGCTGTAGATATCGGCGATGGCGAGGATGCGGGTCGGGATGCCGATGGCGTCGGCCTGGATATGGTCAGGATAGCCGCTGCCGTCGAGACGTTCATGATGGTGGCGTACGACGTCGAGCCAAACCGGGTCGGTAACGCCGACTTCTTGCAGCCGCTGCGCGCTGTCGAGCGGATGGTTGTTGATCCGCTCCTTCTGTTCCGTCGTCAGCGGTGCGGTCTGCCGGTCGAGCATGTCCTGGATATCGATCAGCCCCAGGTCATGCGTGAGCGCGGCCTTGATCAGCGTCAGGCGCGCCTCCTCCTTGACGTTGAGCTTCTTGCCCATCAGTTCGCACAGCAGCGCAGCCTGCATGTGATGAACAATCGCATAGGAATTGTCGTAATCGAGATGGAGATTCGCCAGCGCAGCGTCGGTGTCGTGGGTGCATGCCTCCTGCACGGTGAGTGCAATGCTCTCGACGCGCGACAGGAAATCATCGAGATTCTGCCCTTTGCGGACCTGCTCGAACAGTCGCAGCAGGCGTATCTTGGCGATGTCGAGCGCTTCGAAGGCGTTCTGCGCTTCCGATGCGGCAGTCAGGCCGCCGTGGCCGACCAGCGACTTGCCGTTGTTGCTGCGCATGCGGGCGGCTGCAGCGTCTTCGGGACGGTAGTAGAGGCCTTTTTCAAGCAGCACCTCGAGATGACGCTCCAGGTTGATCGTGAACCCCGCACGCAACAACAACATTCCTGTCTTGTCATAGATGGAATAGGGAAGCGGTGCTCCGAGCTGGATATCTGTTCTGAGGACTGATTGAAACGTGTCCATGGTCATTCCACGCATGCAGGAAACATTCTTTTGAGCAAAAGACATGCCACGCTTGTGCCGGAAGGTGCGCGGGCGTTCTCCAAAAGTCGCATCGCACGGACCGGTGAACGGATTCTTTTTTCGCTCCCGAAAAACGGAAAATGCAAACGCTGCTTTTCCAATAACGTGGAAAAGCGATGCGCAAATAAGGATTTGCGCATCGGCGGGAAACGCTTTCGAACCGAGAATCGCAATCTGCGGCGCCGGCTTTTGCCGCTGGATCGGGGAGGCGTATGGAGGCGGTGATCTTCATTGGCATCCAAGGCTCGGGCAAGAGCACGTTTTACCGCGAGCGTTTCTTCGACAGCCATATCCGGATCAACCTCGACATGCTGAAGACGCGCCATCGCGCACGACTGCTGGTCGATGCCTGTGTCATTGCCCGCCAGCGCTTTGTGGTGGACAACACCAATGTGTTGCGCAGCGAGCGAGCGGAATATATTGCCTGCGCACGGAAAGGGGGCTTTCTCGTGCATGGTTATTTCTTCGAGCCGGAAATCGAGCGGGCGCTGTCGTGGAACAGGCAGCGTAGCGGCAAGGCCGTCGTCCCGGTGAAGGGTGTACTCGGAACCCTGAAGCGCCTTGAGAGGCCGGTCTTGCAGGAGGGCTTCGATTTCCTCTACCGCGTGCAGGTGGGCCAATCGGGACAGTTTATCGTGCAGGCATGGACCCCGACGGGATGAAACGCAGGACGAGGTGTGCACGACTCCCGTTTTATGTGACAGCGTTTGTGTCGCATCAAGCCTGTTCAGGGGATGGCTCCTAAGCTTGTATGGTGAGGTTCCAACTGATGAATCCAGAAGTGGTCGGAGTCTGCAAATGAACCAGCCGGAGAGGGCAAAGGAGAAAGTCCGGGAGTATATGGAACGCCGGCAGCTTGAGCGGCGCGAGGATGCGCGGACGCCATTGCACGATCCGGAGCTCATCCGCAGGGAGATCGGCTGGGATCATGCGGAACGAAGGATGAAACACCAGCGCGGCAGCAGGCATTCGTGAAGCGTATCGATGCGCCTGTGACAATGCGTGTTTGAAGCGCTGCCACGCGTCGGCTGTGCCTGATATTTCCAGCGCAGCCTTGCCCTCCAAGGAAGAATGTAAATCAGCGGATCTGGTAGCTTCTTTCATTCCGCGCCGGTTTTTCGTCAATCTTGGTGCAGCGAAATGTCAATGCTACAGCCTTTGTGTCGCCTCAACTGCTTTGCGTCATGAGCTCCTACGCTTAAACGAAGCGGTGCTTCGCGGCGCATGTCTCAACTCCTCACGATTGCAGCTCTTATGCCACACATGGACCCGCCGGATAAGGCCAAGGAAAAAGTCAGGGAATACATGGAGCGTCGTCAGGTCGAGCGCCGACAGAATGCCCGCATGCCGCTGCACGATCCGGAGCAGATTCGCAAGGAAATCGGCTGGGACATGGTGGAACGGCGGCAAAACGACCGCCGGCGCCACTAATGCCGGGGACATGCGGGCTTGGAATACGCAGCAGTCCAGGATTCATTGCAGCAGGAGAACGTGATGGCAAAGAGTGCGGCATTGTTGCTTCTCCACGGCATGGGCGAGACGGAGGCTAACTACTACGAGGGACTTAGACAGAGAGTGTCTGACCGCCTTGGTGCGGTGATGGAGAAACTTGCTTTTCGCCCAATCGACTACCAGAAGGCCTTGCAGCGCAATCAGGAAGAAGTATGGCTGCGCATGCAGGAACATACCCTTCGATTCAAGGAACTACGCCAGTTTTTCCTTTTCGGCATCGCCGACGCAGCCGGGCTGGAAAACCGCAAGGAACTGGACGGTTCAGTCTATGAAGAGGCCCAAGTCGAGATCGCCCGCCAGCTTCTGGCTGCCCGCAATGAGATGCAGATGGATGGCCCGGTTGTGGTTATCGCGCAATCGCTTGGAGGCCAGGTGTTTTCCAGCTACCTCTATGATGCGCAACGAGCAGAAGAAGCGGCACGCAATCCCGGCATTCCCAAGCCGCAAGCGGGCATCTGGAAGAACATCGACGACTTCAGTGATCGCATCAATCAAAGCGGCCAGCCACTGACGGATGCGGAAAAGTGGTTCCTTGCCGGGAATGCCGTGGTCGGCCTGGTAACCACTGGCTGCAATATCCCGATCTTCGTTGCCGCGCATAAGCAGATGCATATCAATCCGATCAAGCGGCCGACCGTTGGCTTCAAATGGCTGAATTTCTATGACCGGCACGACGCGCTCGGATGGCCTTTGCAGCCCTTGCGTGGCGGCTACGAGACGCTGGTGGAAGACCGGGAGGTCAATATCGGGAGGGGAATACTCGGATGGGCGACCAGCTTTACGCCGCTGTCGCACACGTCTTACTGGGAGGACGACGATGTGATCAAGCCGCTTGCGCAAATGCTTGAGCATGCGCTGGCAAATCCATCGGGCGCCACCAATCCATTTGCCGCACCGATCTAGGTCATGCGGCCTTCAGCAACTCGCTGCCGGGCAGGATCTCTGCCAGCACGGTTTCAGGATCGTTCCACATCAGCACATCGAGGATCGACAGATAGGGCTCGAACTGGTAAGGGCCCGTGTCATAGCGGAATTCCGACGTCTTCAGGAAGTGCAGGGCGATGCCGCGCGCTGCAAATTGCGCGGGATCGAAAAGCTCACGTCCGCTGATGGGGTTGACGTAATCGGTCGCGCCGAGCAGTGCGGATATTTCCAGCGCCCAGTCGCCAGCCTGCATATCGGAAGGGAGCGGCAGGTCGAGCTCGGAACAGATCTTGTAATGAAACGGTATGCCCAGGTAATGGCATACCGCTTCCAGGCTGCGCACGTTCAGGTGGACGAGGGAATCGTCGTCTTCCATGGCAAAGGTGTCATGGACTAACTTCTCGACAGCGGAAAAATAGGGCGCCTTGCGCTTGTAATGGCTGAGCTTGCCGAGCACGCTTTCCCTGGTTTTTTCGACGTCCAGAATCCTTGCTTCAAAGGTCTTGATGGAGATCGAGGAGTTGGAAAGCGGAACCGTGACGTAATTCCATCCCTGCACCGGATGCAAGATCCGGTTGCGGTTCATCCAGGTTTTCGGTGTGTACTGGGAGATGTCGAAAACGATCCACTGGTCGGTATTCGCAATCAAGGAAAAGTGTCCCAGGTAGGGAAAGAAGTAGGGCTGCATGATGCCGAGTTTCATATGCCTCTTTTGTTATATGTGAACCTGAAAGCGAATTGTTGCCCAGCCTTGGGCCTGTATTCGTCCCCCGACTTTCACGCAAAAATTCAGATGGAAGAGTAGTGCGCTGTTATCTGGTAGACAGAAATATCTTGCGAGAAGTGAGAAAGCGCTCGGTTGATAGAGGTCAACCGATGCCGCTCCCCGGAAGTGTTTCTGAGTGTAACAAGATTTATCTCAAACATTTGAAATGCTCGAGCGGAAGAATCTCGACTGTTGAAGAGCAGCGCCAATAGAGGGGGCGGTAATCAGAGGTGAAACTTGATGGAAGCCGGCATCCATTCCTTGATGTCTTCGAAGTGGCAGACGGTAGGCCTATCTTTATCTTCGAAAAAGAAACACCAATGAGGAACGCTCCATTGCACTGGATGTCTTTCGCCGTTCTTCAGTACCACAATGCAATGTTCGCCATCTTCAAGATGGGAAAGTGCGCTGTCTGCTCTCATGTTATTTGTTCCCATGTCGGGCTTGTCATGTCGACGACGTGAGCCCCGCAAGCTGAAGATGATTTGCAGAGAGGGCGCGCGCCCATGAAAGTGCCCCAAGAACGATGCGGGACAGACTTTAATCAATCTCTGAGCGGACGTCGAAATATGTCATGCCGTCACCGGCATATTTACCTGTCGAGGGGGATACCCCAGACGCCCAGTCCCTTTGAGCGGGCAATCTTCTCCAGCGCGGCATACTGGAAAGGCGCATCGGGCAGCGCAACCGCCCAGCCTCGTTGCAGCATCCACTCGCTCAAGTCTTCACTGCCGGCCTTGCAGCTTGCCGTAAGCGTGCCATCGGCATTATTTGCCCTTGGGGTGCAGCGAACGAAGTCGCCCGATACTTTGAATTCCAAGGCCAGCGATGCCCTTGTTCCACAAGGCATAGGACGGATGAAGGTGGTGCAGGTGCGCTCGGTCGGCGGCACATAAATGCCATACAACCGGATGCGATTCCCCCCGATCGTCATGGAGGCGTCCTCATGCACAAAAGCGAAGCTCGAGATTTCTTGCTGGGCCAGTGCATGAGGGGAATTCGTGGCACCGATCAACGCCGTGCCCAGTGCCGCGATGATGCTGGACCATCCGCTATCTGTCATCACATTGGCTTTGCGTCTTGTCCCAAGGGTACTTACGCGCCGCCTGGTAAAGCCGCCTGATTGAACCCTACTGCGAGAGGCCATCGCCGTTGCGCGCGCCGAATTTACCGGTGATGGCGGAAGCGCGGTTGAATTGTTCCTCATCTGCGGCATCGACGGTGAGCAGGTAATTCCCGCGCCATGTGACTTCCTGGCGACCCAGCCCTTCGTTGATGTCGTCGCGGTCTAACAAGGAGTCGAGGAAGCTGCGATCATTGTCGTTGTCGGCGTCCTTGTATTCCAACGCGAAATTGCCTTCCACCGGACCCGCCTCATCCTCGTTCGAACTGAGGTGCACGCAGTCGGAAGAAAATCCCGAGGCAAGAAGAGCGTTGCGCGCATTTTCCGCGCTTGCCAACGTGTCATAGACACTTACCAACGGTTTGCTCATGTTTTGCTCCATTCTCACTTTCCATTGCAGAATCACTGCGCACAAAGCGACGCACTGTTCCAGTTATCAATCTGACCGTGCAAAAACGGGTTAGTGCGGGGGATAGAGAGTCGGATTGCGGGAAATGCTAATTGGTGCAGAATGGCTTGATCGGCGCAGTGCCTTCGCCTCTTGCTATCCGTTCATATTCGGAGATGACCTGCGCGCCCAGCAGCAGCAAGGTTGCGGCGATTTCCAACGTCAGCAATACCGCAATAGCAGTCGTCAATGATCCGTAGACGACATTGACTTGGGACAGCGTCTCGAAATACCAAACGAGTATATGGCGCGTGATTTCCCATAACAGCGCCGCGCTCACGGCTCCGATCAATGCATGGTTCAGGGACAGGCGGCCTACCGGCATCACGAGATAAACGGAAGTCAGCAGAAAGATTTCTCCGCCCAGACCAAGCAGGTAGAGCAGGATGCCGGAAACGCCGCCGAGCGACCACGTTCGCCCCAGGACACGCACACTTTCTTCGCCCATTGCCTGCAGGCTGCCCGAAACCAGCGTCACAAGCAGCAGGCCGAAACCGAGCAGCAGGATATAGCAATAGGGCAGCAGGGCCGAAACAAGGAAGTGGCGGCGATGGATCGCAACGCGGTGGTAGAAGATGACCGACATCGCGTTTTCCAGCACGGTGAACGCGAGCGAACTGAAAAATATCATCGTGCCCAATAGCACCCAGCCGATGACGTCGCGGTGTTCAAGGAAGTTTGCCAGTTCTGCAACGATGGGCTTTGACTGGCCCGGTATCAGCCACTCGAGGTAGATGGCGATCGTCGCCAGTAATTCGGCTTGGTCAATGACATGCGACAGCGCGATTGCCGTCAGGATCAGCAGCGGGACGATGGACAGCAGCGCATAGTAGGCGACGGCGCCGGCCAACAGCAGGCCTTGGTTGGCGCGGAAGGACTTCAGCGTGCGCAGTGCAAATGCGCCCGGATGCTTCAGTATTTCCTTCGCATGCGGACCAATCAGTTGCATAACGTAACCGCAGAAGGCAATGCAGGAAAGACTGTGACGCTTTGCATCAGAATGGACTCCTTCGCTGTGAACCGTTGCGGTGGCTTACATAGAGAAGAGTGTGATTGTGCGCGCCGCAACTGTTAGTAACAGACCACGACATCCGGCATTGCTGCAATGCAGTGCAGGTCGGGGCATCTTAACCCTTTTCCACTCTGATCAGGCGACAGGGCACGGATTCCTTGATTCAGGCAAGGGCGGGATTTTAGGGGATTGCTTCGGAAAACCGGTTTGCGCCGCGATTTATGGCTGGTGTATATTGGTTCATCCCCAACCCATACCATGGGACTTCAAACCCCGGCCACGAGCCGGTTTTTTATTGCCCGCAAATTCCTGAAAGCGCTTGCGACCGTTAGGCTGGTATTGCAGATAGACCGCGCCGAGGCGTTGAAGCCCCGACGCAAGTTACTTACCTTCAGTAGGAATTAGCCGACCTTCGGCAGGCGTGCCAGCGCAGCCTGGATTGCTTCTTCCGGATACGCATAGTCCTGCAGCTTGCCGCTGAAGTAGCTGTCATACGCACCCATGTCGAAGTGGCCGTGGCCCGACAGGTTGATGAACAGCGTCTTCGCCTCTCCGCTTTCCTTGCAGCGCAGGGCTTCAGCGATACAGGCCGCGATCGCATGGCTTGATTCCGGTGCCGGGATGATGCCTTCGGTGCGTGCGAACGTCACGCCTGCTTCGAAGGTGGCGAGCTGCGGCACGGCCACGGCTTCCAGCAGCTTCTCGTGATACAGCTGCGACACCAGCGCGGAATCGCCGTGGTAGCGAAGGCCGCCCGCATGAATGCCCGGCGGCATGAAGTCATGGCCGAGCGTGTACATCAACGTCATCGGCGTGAGCTTCGCGGTATCGCCATAGTCGTACGCATAGTGGCCGCGGGTCAATGTCGGGCATGAGGTCGGTTCCACCGCAACAAGGCGCACGTTCTTGCCGGCTGCCTTGTCCGCGAAGAACGGGAAGGCCACGCCGCCAAAGTTGGAGCCGCCGCCGCACGGTGCAAAGATCATGTCCGGATAGTCGCCGGCGATATCGAACTGCTTCTTCGCTTCCAGGCCGATCACCGTCTGGTGCAGCAACACATGGTTGAGCACGGAACCGAGCGCGTAGTTGGTGTCGGCGCGCGATGCGGCTTCTTCCACCGCCTCGGAAATCGCCAGGCCGAGCGAGCCCTGGTTATCCGGGTTTTCTGCGAGCGCGGCACGGCCGGCATTGGTGTGCTCCGACGGGCTTGCGAATACTTCCGCGCCCCAGGTCTGCATCATGGAACGGCGATACGGCTTCTGGTGGTAACTGATCTTCACCATGTACACGCGCACTTCGAGCCCGAACATCTGTCCGGCCAGCGCCATCGAGCTGCCCCATTGGCCGGCGCCGGTTTCGGTGGCGATGCGCTTGATGCCCGCTTCCGCGTTGTAATACGCCTGCGCAACCGAGGTGTTCACCTTGTGCGAACCGGCCGGCGAGACGCCTTCGAACTTGTAATAGATCTTTGCCGGCGTGCCGAGCGCTGCTTCGAGGCGGTGCGCACGATAGAGCGGAGTGGGGCGCCAGAGTTGGTAGATCTCACGCACTTTTGCCGGGATCTCGATCCAGCGCTCCGTCGCCATTTCCTGCTCGATCAGGCTCATCGGAAAGATGGCTGCCAGTGCGTCCGGCGACAGCGGCTTGCCGTCCGGGCCAAGAGGCGGCGCCGGCGGGTTCGGCATGTCGGCAACGACGTTGTACCAATGAGTAGGAATGTCCGCTTCGTCCAGCAGGATCTTTGTTCTCGACATAGTGAAGTCCTATTAAATAGCAGGGAGGAAGGGCAATCATAGCCGGACTTGCCAATATACAAAATCCCCCATGCCACGAGGAATGCTCACTTGTGCGCGAACAAACTTTCTGCATGTCCTGTGGCATTCCTTCCCGAGGCACATCACCGCTTAAGGTTGATCAAATAACACCATTCCCAAACATTGCAAGATGAACATCGAAACGGGATGGGCTTGCTGTGTCTCATCGGAGCCCCCGCTTCCGTCATCGACGTCGCAGTCATTGAGTCCCTTCTTGATGCTGTGTGGATTGGTTTAACGCATATCCAATGCGCATCTCGCGCGAAATGAAGCAATCGCTTTGTATGGAACGAAAGGTCCGGAATGAAAAAACTATCGAACAATCCTGTGTACACGAATATCAAGCCAATCACATTGGCCCTGGTCGCGGCCGGTATTCTTTCCGCTTGCGGTGGTGGGGGCGGCGGTTCGTCGACGAACACTGGTGGTGTTAATACTCCTCCACCGGGTGGCGGTGGGGGCGGGGGCGGTTCAGGCCCGGACACTGCATTGACCATGTCCTGCGTGGATGGAGCGGGATACCAGTGCAGCGGCGGAACCGTCATCAAAACCGACAACGGCGTGCTGTTGACCCGCTCAGGCGTGCAGGTGTTTGGTATTTCCACCAGCGATATCCCGCTTGATACCGCGGATCCGGCCAATCCCCCAGCCGGTGTGAGTTCGTCAGTACCGAGCGGCTTCGGGCTTCCTTCCGTGTCGCCAACCCCTGTCAACGGCGTTGCCGAAGTAAGGATCGCCAAAGATGCGACAACGAAGGCGGTAACACGTGTCGGTCTGCTGCTGGATGACTATGGCCTTTCGTGGAACGGCACGGCAAAACGTCCGCAGATCGTCGAAGCCTTTTTGACGACAAGAGGCCGGGTTGAACTTGACCCGACTTCAAAAGCACTCGTCGTTAAGGATTTGCCGCCTGGGACGAATACGCAGTTCTATGATTTCAGCCGCGTGACCAGGACTGGGACGCAAGGGAACTATGCCAATAATGCATACACCCCGGACAATGGGATTACCAACAATCTGAAAGGTACGTGGCGTACTGCAAACGGAACCGAAGATGACTGGGCGTCTGTCGGACGTCTACATGAAGACGGCGACATTGATGTACCGGTTGCTGCCGTACCAGCCACGGGAACGAAGGGATATCGTGATTTCGTGAACGTGGCGTATGAGTTCGTTAATCTGTCTTCGTGGACTTCGCAGGACACGGTTTATATCGCCGATTGGTTGACCGTGCCAAGACTGGAGCACAACAAGGAGCGCCGCGGGTTTGTTGCGTTTGGCAATGTGACCGACCCCGGTGCGGTACCGACATCCGGCACGGCGATCTATTCAGGCAAGGTCTATGGACTGTATGGTCTTGCAAGCGCGAGCCAGGTGGACCCTGATCCTTTCGAAGCGCGAGCTACTGTTGAAGTGAATTACGCAACCGGTGCGGCCCAGATCAGGATCGAAGGAACGCCGGCGCAGATTCCGGCATTCACAGCGACTGCAGCGAGGGGCGCAATTACGGTTAACGGAGCCAACACCAACGCACCAAACTATTTCACCGGCGCTGTCACTTCGGGGGGATTCACGGGCGGGCTGAGCGGCCGCTACTTCGGAGCGAACGCAAAAGAAGTAGGCGGGACGTTCCAGTTGCAGGGGCCATCCGGCGTCACGATCATCGGTGGATTCATTGGCCGGAAGCCGTAATTCGTCAGACGTGCCATACGTCCATGTTCGTCTAGCGAAGGTCGTCATGGATTTTCCCGCCAAGCCTGTCATGCTGCATTAGATGCCAGGCTAAAGGGCCCGCGTCTCCGCCAGGAGAATGCGGGCTCTTTTGTCATGTGGCGACGTCCATCCTGCAGCGGGTAATGCGGCGATAACGTGACCGTCGGCCCATTGGCGCAATGATCTCGGAGGTGGATCACATCGGGTGCATGCTTACCTTTTCACATAAGTGAGGTACAGGTAACTCGCCAACAGAACCGCAATCACGACGCAGGAAAGAGCGAACCCGATGCCGGCGCTCATGCAGGCAAGCGCAGCGCACAGGTGATTGGTCGTGTCCACAGTGGTGGATGACATCAGGATGGACAGGACCCGGGTCAACTGCATCAGGCAGGCGGCGATGCCGACCCATTTCCAGACATAGAATGGAAGGATTTTGCGCTGTGAGCGGTTGTAGCGGTAGTTGGCGATGCGTTGCTCTGCCGTGCCATTTCCTGCATCGCGAAAGATCCACAGGGGGATGGCAAGTCGCCAGAAATACTGGAGAGAAGAAAAAAATCGTGCGAAACGCGGGCGGTCCATCTTGTCCATCGGAATTCCACCTCCTCGCCATTAGGCTGGAATTCGGGGCAGGCGTTCACCCGGGGCGCGTCATTGCCGGGGCTTCATGGCGAGCAATCAGTCACGCTTGACCGTCTGCGCGCTATCCGCGTGTAAGCTGCACACTACATGCGCCGGAACAGCTTCCTGGAGAAGTGGTCGAGGACCATGCGCACGCGCTGAATGGTCCTGGTCATGGTCCATCCGCTTCTGCGTGGCGCGCGGTAAATGTGAAATGACGTGCGCTGTCGCGTTTTTGTCGAGGCGTGCCGCTGCTGTCCGTTGCCGTGCGTGGCAGTCCTCGGCTTTTCTAGCGGGCGTTCGGGTTCCGCTTCCGCGCGCGCAATCCATGCATCGTGTTCCTGCCGCTTTACCGGATCCGACAATACTTCATAGGCACTGTTAATGATCTGGATGATGCGTATCGCGCTCTCGCTATTGCCATTCCGGTCGGGGTGGTACTTTTGTGACAGTGTCTTGTACGCGGCACGAATGACTTCGGGCGGCGCATTGCGCGCGACCTTCAAATTGTCGTAATGCGTGTGAACTCGTGCCATCGGTGGCATTTCCGCTGGTGTTGATGAATGACGAGCAGACCGGACGCCGCTGATCTGCCGATCAACAGTATCATTTGTCGGCTGCAGCCGTGCTTTGACTTTGTAACGGTATGTTAGGCGGGAAGGAACGTACAGCTATTGCAATTTATCAAGCGTTCTTAAGAAATTGACACGCAGGAATTGCGCTCGTCGTTACCAGTACCAAGCGCGGCAGCTTGCCACGTACACCTTTGACAGTATAGACGGCGGAAAGATGCAGCGTCTAACGGCAATAGTAGTCGGACACCATCATTTCGCCGCTTTGGGCATGCGACTCGATAGTAAAGGAATCGACGCAGTCGCTCGCCTTGTCGATGACGCCAAACACGACGACGGAGGTCTTCATGGCGCGATATCCCGGCAGGCTCATTACCATCTTTGGCGCGCCATATGTTTCCAGCAGGGCGTTATAGGGGCGGCCTTTCCACATTGCCTGGAGACGGTTCTCCCGCATGACGCGCGACTCGAGCGAAGCAGGCTTTTCAGCCGCTTCTTCAGTGGTCGATGTTGCGCAGCCATTGAGTAAAAGGGTGGGGGGGAAGATCAGCGTGATGAGCGACAGTGAGCATGCTCTGCCGGCTGGGGAAAACCGTTCCTTGATCCCAATGGAAAATTGACCTTTTGACGGCACGATAAGTCTGCAATGGTGTGAATCTCTCAGCCGGTTTCCCCGGAGATGCATTGCGGACTGACTGAGAAGGTGGGACGATACATGGCGATGTCTTGCATCGCCATCATGAAGAAGCCATTATCCCAATATGGTTAATCCACTGCATTATTCCAGGTCAACGAATTTTTATTCATTGGCAAGTGCTTGCAGTTTTTATCGCACTTCCACTTATAGTTGTCCCGCTGCAATCAATTTGTTGCCTGCTAGTCTTGCGGCTTCAATTGCTTCCTCGTAATCCCTGAATCGGTGGTCGGATGCGCGGCGCTTATCGACTACGCAGACAAAATCCTGCTGCTTGTCGTCGAACTTGAGGATCGACAGAAATGGCTCCCACTCCCCCGAGCTTCCAAGCTCGTGCGCGATGAGGTGAAGCTGGTACTTCCCAATGGTCTCGATTTGCATGGCGTGCCTTTGAGGTTGAAGCCATCGTAGCAGCAACGCTGCAAAGACTATTGAGCTCTATCGACTCGGCGTGCCGAATCAATGGCCGGGATCACGACGTGGCCAACTGCCAAGCGCGAACCGGTACATCACGTCGCCGGATGAAGGGTGTTGGTCGTGCACCAACACTTTGCAAAGGGTGTTGGAAGTGATCTGCGACCGTCATGCGGATTGTTCGGTAATAAGGGTTTATTCCAGCATTTTGTTATTGAAACTGCACGGTTTCGCGGATATTTGCGCAGCTGCTGCGCTGTTTCGGTGCGGCATATATCTTGCTGAAGCCAAAGCGGTGCGCGTTTGTCGCTGCGTCACAAACAACCGCCACCGTCGCATCGGAAACCGGATGCGATTTCATACCTGTGTCACAAAGCGCCAGCAGACTGAACGGCACTGCTACGCACATGAAATCGAAGGAGGTAAGTCGTGAAGATTACGAACGAAATGCTCCAGGCCGCCATGAGGAAAGCTGTGGAGGCAGGACTCCTGCCCCGTAATGCCTACCGCGAGAACATGACGGACAATGAGGAACTGATTCGATTCATCTTGAAGGCAGCACTGGACGCGTCGCCGGCACGCAGACCTATCTCTGCGCAGGAGTACTCTCTCTCATATCGCCCCGTCGGCGGCGGTCGTGGCACGCAGGGCCGCAAGAAGGGCGCACGTGTTCCAGAGTACTCCTTTCGTTCTGCGTAAGAAAAACCTGTAGCGTCTGTTGCGCCTGCAGCATCCTGGCGTCACTAGAGCCTGTTATGTACTCCGGAAGGGTAGCTGGGGAGCGCCAGAACGTGCCAGATGCAAGGCGCGACGACGCGTCAGTAGTTACGACAAGGAGTCGCAACGCAGCAGGTGGTGCATTCTGGTGTATCCCAAGCCCCTTCCGGAGTACATAACAGGCTCTAGGTGTTGTCGGGCGAAATGCGGGGCCGGCCTGGTTCCGGTCCTGTGGTGCGTACCTGGGGCAGGCATTCCGGATAGTCGCGCTGGATGAAATCGATCAGGCGTTCACGCATGTGGCAACGCAGATCCCACAGGTGTCCGGCGTTGCCGGCACTGACCAGTATGCGCACCTGCATTGCCCGCTCATTCGTGTCGACGACATGCGTCTGGCACAGGCGGCCGTCCCACTGCGGCGCTTCCTTGCAGATGCGTTCCGCCTCCTTGCGGACGGCGTCTACCGGCAGCCGATAATCCACCCAGAAAAGCACAGTGCCGAGTATATCGGCGTTGGTCCTGGTCCAGTTCTGAAACGGATTTTCGATAAACCATTGCAGCGGCACGATCAGGCGGCGCTGGTCCCAAATGCGCACGACGACATACGTGCCGGTGATCTCCTCGATATGGCCCCATTCGTTCTGCACAATGACCACGTCTTCCAGGCGTATCGGCTGCGCGAGCGCGATTTGCATGCCGGCCAGCAGGTTGCCAAGCACCGGCTTTGCCGCGAAGCCGACCACGAGGCCGGCGACACCGGCCGATGCAAGCATGCTCGTTCCGATGGTGCGCAGGAAGGGCAGTGTCATCATTGCCGTCCCGGACCCGATCAGGATCAGCATGACCATCACCGAACGGGCCAGCACCTTCGTTTGTGTCTGGATGCGGCGCGCCTGCAGGTTGTCGGGCGTGTCGGATGGATTGAGTTCTATGATCGTGCGTTCGACCGCCTGCACGCAGCGTACGCCCAGCCCGGTCAGTGCAGCGATGAGGAAAAGTGCATTCACGTGACGCGCCAAATCAATACCGTCAAGCGTGTTCGGTGCGCTGCGCAGGATGACCTGGTTTAGCAGTAGAAAAACCACCAACCCACCTGCCCGATGGCCGTGCTGTACGAGTTTGCGCGAAAAGGGGAGGGAATACGTCAGCCGCAGCAGCATGTCGGTACCGAGCCGATGAAGGATCAGGACCGCCAGCAGCGAAAAGGATAACTGGACGATGACCCGTATCCATGGAAGCTCCTGGACCAGCAGCACCCATGGCATGATCGTGTAAGCGAGCGCCTCCAGCCAGTCAGGCGTCCTGTCTGTCATTCGGAAGCTCTAACTGGTGTATGTAATGCGCTGCACGGTCCGCGGCGTTCTCCGGGTTGAAAAGCCTCCTCCGTCGTGGACGTTGATCTTGAGAGCGAGCCGTGGAAAGGCGCCGGTTTTCATGGAGAAGATGGAGATCGGAATAACAAGAAGTGCACGGCATGGGCCGGAATAATCGGGCCGGACTAATCGGCTGGCATGATCGGCGAACCATGCTCAACGGCAATCCGTGGAATCACGCAATTGCGGGGCCAGCCGGCTAATCACCCTTCCGTGTTTCGCGCTTGCTTTCTTCCGCAACCGGATTATGGTCGGGCACAGGCTCCTTGTCCGGGGATGGATTTTTGTCGGGCATCGGGTCATCGCCGGGAACCGGCTCCGGCGGGACTTGATGATCGTCGAGTGTCAGCATCGCATGCTCCGAGTGGTACACGGCTTGATCGTACGCGGGGCGGGGAGGACATCCTTGAGGCATATCATGCGCACCCCGCCGTCAGGAATCGAGGGGTGAATGACACAACAATTTTGCTGTTCTGGCGACTTGGTGTCCGATTTTGCATCGCAACGGGAAACGCTATATGAATTAGTCACTTAGCGACTAATTCACACGCTTATCCACAAGGTTGGCCACAATTGCTGTGGGCAACTTTTGTGGCGGAGAGTACGAGCGCCCTCATGATGCGACAGCCCTCAAGAGGGAACATGCTGCGCATCGTGCTTTTGTTTCAACAGGCACGATGCGTTTCCCGTGCCGCCAGAATAACGGGAGACCGCTTGCGGTACGTCTGCAAGACGGTCCTCGATAGACATGCTGTCAGAGGCTGACAGACGCTTGGCCCATGGTAAGCGCCAGATCAGGCGGACGCGGAGGTCTTCGGCTTGAACTGCTTGTCGCTGATGCGGAATTTGTTGCGACGGTCACCCATCAGGTGACGCAGGTCCTTGATGCTCAGGTCCGACACTTCATGCATGCGGATCAGAAGGGATGCGCCTACTGGCAGCCTGCGGTGGCGGATCTTGCTGATCAACGGTGGAGCGACCTCAAGCGCACGCGATAGCGCTGCGTCGTTCTTGAGGTTGAGCTTTTCAATCAAGGACTCCAACAGATTGTTCGGGTCATATTGAAATTGCTCGGAAGCGTTCATCTCTTTGGTTTCGTTCATCTGTGTATTCCCCGTTTCTGGTTCGATCTGGACTTATTCTGACCAATCGTATAAATGTATTTTTGATAATTCTCAGAGGAGCTTATTTCTATGCCGCCAGCTGAGAAAGTGGGTACTCGCGTAGTGCTTTTTCTACCTGCGAAAAAACGTCCCGCTATCGTGGTGAACGGGGCACTTGGCGTTGTGCCTGTCAGACGAAATAGGCAGCGCCGAGTACAAGAGGCGAACCGCTCACGCCGGCGACCACCAGCCTGCGTGCCACGCTGTGAATCTGATCCTCAAAGGCGCGGTAGGTTTGCATGAAGTCCAGCTGGCCGCCTTTCATGCGGCGCAGATGGGCAAGGGCGTTCTTCGATATCAGGCATTCGCGGTCAGTAAAACCGACTTCGACAGTGAAGGTGACTCCATCTTCGGCAACCCGCGGTGGTGCAATCGTCTTGTGCATTGTTGTCTCCATGTTTTTTCTCAATTATGTAGGGGCCTGTCTGAAAACCTGCTGCGCGGACGGCTTCGGGATGATGTTGCTCAACGAATCCTCAAACGCCTGCGCCACGTCCCACGAAAGCCGCATGCTCGCGACGATTTTCAAACACGCTCCAAGGACGCCTGCAGTTGATAGTAATGAGTCAGTACGGCAATGTTTTGACGGTCGTCAACGTCTGGTGGTCAGTGGCAGAAAAGCCAAGAAATGTTCTTTGCCTTGTCTTTTCCCTTGACCGCGCAGGCTTGCGAAAACAGCCAATGTCACGAAAAATGAGGGCAGCTGCAGCCACGCAAGGTGCTGCTGTGTCAAAAGGGATACGTTCATCAACGGCGGGCAATGCGTTGCATCGCCATTGGGGAGGGGGCAAGATGTACTTAGATCATCCGAAAATCAGTGCCACCAACAGCAATACCGAGCCAGACCGCATTGAAAGGCTCAACCGCGTCTACGGCTACAGCGTGGCGCTTGCGGACTGCGCAGGCAACAAGGCATTCCTCGGCAAACTGTCACAGTTGCACGACCATAAGGGCGTGCTCACCGTCGTGTGGTACGACGAACCCACCGAGGAAGAGAGGGGATTCTTTGTAAAGGCCTGGGACAGCAAGGTCGGCGACGAAACCACCCATGTGGAGCATGAAGTAACGTCGCTTCCCGCTTGACCGGGGAGGTGCGCAAGCCCGCCGCCGGACAGGTGCTCACGGGCGGGAACGTCGAACGTCATCGGCATTGGCGTTGCCAATGCCGTCTACACATTACTTCGACGAAGGAACCAGCGTGATGACGTTGGTGTTGGAAATCTGGTCCTGGATCTTTTCGATTTCTTCCAGCAGGTTCATCAATGCACGCAACCAGGGATAGCGCCCGTAGCGTATCGTCCGGTTGTTGGTCTCCAGGTCGGCGATGAATTGCGGCGTCATGATGTGCGGATGGCGTGTGCTGCAAACACCGCCATGGAGTTGAGCACGCTTGCCAAGGTAAGCCATCGCGCACGCGCGCCTGTATGCCACCACGCTGCCGAAGCGCTCGATGATGGCGGCCTTGTCGTTCCGGCATCGCTCGATGCAGAGCAGGTAAGCTTTCCAGTCACCTTCGCGGATTTCGATCGCATCCGACTTGGGGCTGCTGTTTGCTACGACTTCTTTCGAAACGATTTCTTCTGAATCTAAAACTGCTGACACACTACCTCCCGGCGTCGCGATATCTGGGTACAGTCCCTGTTGAATCGGCCTACTTTGACGTGACGCTAAAGGGAAAAGTTCATTGAGGAAATGAAGGGATTTCACCGGCCATCTCTGCCTTATGCTTCACTGGCAAATGCCGATTGCTCAGCAAGTATGCAGCAGCGTGGGGATGCGGTGAGTGCGAAGACTGCGCGGTAAACCGCCTTCTGTTTTCTCGATAGAGAAAACGCCTGCGCGTTCCAATTTCCGCACGAACGAATGCAGTACATCGCAGTCGAATTGAATGTATTCCAAAGGTAAGGATTCGGCCCGCCACCGTGAGGTGTGCGGGCTTTTTTTACATTGTTTTTTTGATGAAAGTGTTGGCGCGCACACACGAAATTTTTGGCATACTTTTCAACAGGCGGCGAGTTAGGACTATACTTTTTCCAACACTCCCGAGCGAGCAAGTGTGGCTAGTTGCAGAATGGACGGCTGAATCATGAATGATGCAGACCAAATCGACGACCGTACTCAACCTGTCAGGCAGGCCGACGCCATACAGTCGAAAAACCTTGCTGCGTTTTCTGCGTTGAAACCGAAGGGCGCTTGCTGGTACTGCAACCAGCCACTGGATAACGTCAGGCGCTTTTGCAGCAAGACTTGCGCAGACGACTACCGCGCCGAAGAAGAGACGTTCAATTCTCCTCCCGCATGATCTACTGAAGCGCTCTCCTGCCTTTCCATTGACGTTGCAACCTATTGTTTTGCAATACGGCTATCTGTGTCTTCATGCCGTCTCGCAACTTCTCCCCGCAAGAACTTGAGCAGACACAACGAAAGCTCGCATTTCTTCCTGCGAGTGTCCGAAATATTGTCTGATAACCACGCTTGGATGTGCGCAGGACTGCGCGCGAATGCATAAATGCGAGGAGTGGAGTATGACCCCGGAAGAGATCCTGTCGGACCTGAATGCGAAGAATCGCGATGTGCTCTTTGCGCGCAAGGATTTTCAGACGCTCACGCCCGAACAGGTTCTCGCCCTGATGGACGCCGCTGCGATGCAAGGCTTCCGCTTGGGCAGCAATGTTGCATTGTCAATGGTGAAGGGTTCGATCCTGGTGCAGCTGACACGCCGGAGCAACGCTGGAAAAAGCGCATCGGATGCCTGAAGTGGCGTTGCCGCATGAAGTTGCAGTATTCATGCAGGGATGCGATTGCATAAATACTTGCCGCATGACACATAACGATACATTTCTCCTGTAATCTTTTTCGCTCGCTGCGGCGTTTATCTACAGAGTGTTATGCACCCCAGGCGGGCCTTTGGAGTCGCCATGACGAGGCGTCTGATGCGTTGTGACTTCTTGTCGTAAGTCGTTACTGCCGCGTCGTTACGCCTTGCAACTGGCCTATTGTGACGGCTCCCGGATACACTTCCGGAGTGCATGACATCCTCTAAGCCGTTTCCATGCATGTCATATCAATCCACAGGGAGAAACCAATGAAGAATCTACGGGCGAGGCTGGCAGTGCTTTTCGTCTGTTCTTGCAGTGCCGTGGCGGCTGTCGCTGCGGACTTTGATGACTTTGCGCGCGTCGTAAGCGTGACGCCACAGGTCGAGCAAGTGAATTATCCGCAACAGGAGTGTTACAACGAGTATGTCCCGGTGCAGCGCCAGCCGCAACGCGGCATTGGGGGCTCGATCCTCGGTGGCGTGGCGGGTGGCATCATCGGCAACCAGGTCGGTGGTGGCAACGGCCGTACCGTGGCGACGGCAGCTGGCGCGATTGCTGGTGCGATCGTCGGTGACCGGTTGGAAAACAACGGCAATACCGGTGTTGTCGAGCACCAGCAGGTGCGTCAGTGCCGTACGGTCGACAACTGGCAGACACGCACCAGCGGCTATGCGGTGACGTACGAGTACCACGGCCACACCTACACCAACATCATGCCCTACGACCCGGGCGACCGCCTGCGCGTACGCGTGTCGGTAATGCCGCGCATGTAAGACCTTATACGCCCCAAGTGTCTGTGCAGTACTTTTTGCGCCGGCAACGCATCCGCGTGCGCCGGTGTTTTTCATCTTGAGGAAGCTCGGCCTCTCAGCTTGTCAAGGGAACGTTTCACCGGCCGTCAGGTCTGCGTGAATTGTTCAATCAACAAAAACGGCTATCCCGGATAAGCAATACGAAGAAGGGGATGTAGCGTCTCCCATTCCTGCACGAACTTGAGCAAGTGCAGGCAGTCGTGTTTGCAGGTGACATCATTTCCTGTGAGTGCGAGGAGATCAGTGCGCTTGCAGCTCCGACCTTTTTCTGGATATGCATAGCCACTGATGACGATGACGCCGATTACAGACAAACACCCGAATGCCTCCGCACACCTGCCGCCGCTGGAACTCTGGGGCGGTGTGGAATGCACCATAGTTCGCCTGCAAGACACCTACCGCAACCAGATTGCCGAAACGGGCCACGCCGACCGGATTAGTGACCTTGATGCCATCGCCAAGCTGGGCATCAAGACACTGCGCTATCCCGTGCTGTGGGAGAGTATCGCGCCTGACCATCCCGACAGGATGGATTGGCGCTGGCACGATGAACGCCTTGCACGGCTGCGCGAGCTTGGCATCGCGCCGATTGCCGGGCTTGTACATCATGGCAGCGGACCACGGTATACGAACCTGCTCGATCCGAACTTCCCGGAAATGCTGGCGCGTCATGCAGAGCGCGTCGCGGAGCGTTATCCATGGATTACCTCCTTCACGCCGGTGAATGAGCCGTTGACGACGGCGCGTTTCTCCGGGCTCTACGGGCACTGGTATCCACATGGACGTGACGTCGATGTAATGCTGCGTGCACTGTATACGGAGTGCAGGGCGGTTGCGCTAGCGATGCGCGCCATACGGCGCATCACACCGCACGCACAACTGGTGCAGACGGAAGACATGGGCAAGACCTTCAGCCGGCCCGACCTCAAATACCAGGCGGATTATGAAAACGAACGCCGCTGGCTGGGCTTCGACCTGCTGTGCGGCCGAATCGACAGGAATCATCCTTGGTACATCTCCTTCCTGGAAGCCGGCATCGATGCGCGCCAGATGGCGTTCTTTGTCAATGAGCCATGTGTGCCCGACATCATCGGCATCAATCATTACGTCACCAGCGAGCGCTTCCTTGATCATCGCAAGGATCTCTATCCACCGGGTTTCGCCGGCGAAGATGCACCCTACGTCGATATTCATGCAACGCGCGTGCATGAGGCGGAGGGCATGACAGGGCCTGAACTGCGCCTGCGTGAAGTGTGGGAGCGTTACCGGCTGCCGGTTGCAGTGACCGAAGCACATCTCGGTGGCTCGCACGATGACCAATTGCGCTGGCTGAAGGAGATATGGCAGGCTGCGCTGAAGCTGCGGGAAGAGGGCGTGGATTTGCGTGCCGTCACAGTCTGGTCGATTTTTGGCTGCGTCGACTGGAATTCCCTCCTGGTGCACCAAAATGGCTTTTACGAGAGCGGGCTGTTCGACGTACGTGGCAAGGAAGTGCGACCGACTGCGCTTGCTGCGGCCGCGAAGTCGCTGGCGACGACCGGCAGTTTCGACCATCCGGTGCTCGACGGCTTTGGCTGGTGGCGGCGTCCCGACCGCTATGTCGTGCCGCCGACGCAGACGATCGTCGCACCGGCCGTCATCAGTTCGGACCGCCGGCTGGTGATCACTGGAGCGCGCGGCACGCTGGGGCGCGCACTGTCGCATATATGCGCGCACCGCAGCCTCGCACATGAGCTGTTGACGCGTGCCGACATGGACATCGCCGATGAAACCGCCGTGGAAGCTGCGCTCGCGCGGCACCGGCCGTGGGCAGTGATCAATGCGGCAGGCTATGTGCGCGTGGCGGATGCGCCGCGCGAGACGGACCGGTGTTTCCGCGAGAATGTCGAGGGAGCGGAAGTAGTGGCGCGCGCCTGCGCGAAGCTCGGCATCCCGTATGTGACCTTTTCATCCGACCTGGTGTTTGACGGCAGTCTCGGCCGTGCCTATATCGAGAGCGACAAGGTGTCGCCGCTGTGCGTGTACGGAAACAGCAAGGCGGAGGCGGAGCGGCGCGTGCTGGGGGCTTTCTCCGATGCACTTGTGGTGCGCACCAGCGCCTTTTTCGGGCCTTGGGATCGCTACAACTTCGTCCATGCGGTGCTGCGCGACCTGGCCGCCGGCAGGCCGTTCGAGGCGAGTGACGAGCGGCATGTCTCCCCGACGTATGTACCTGATCTCGCACACGCTACGCTGGATTTGCTGATCGATCGTGTTAATGGCATCTGGCATCTCGCCAACCAAGGCTCGATGTCCTGGTATGAACTGGCCGAGCGCGCCGCCCGCCAAGCGGGACTGGAAACGTCGGGCCTGGTCCGGAAAATCGGGGGCGACCCGGGGATGACGACACTGTCGAGTGAGCGCGGAGCGATCCTGCCGAGCTTTAACAGCGCGATCGAACGTTATATCCAGGAAAACACCATCGCTTGGCGCGAGCCCCCACGATTCGCTGCATAAGCCCGGGCAACATGTAATTCTTTGCAATGCGGTGGGAACAGCAAGGAGTTGGAATACTCCAATGGCAAGAAAGCTGACTCCCGTAAAGGAAGAAGAATGCCCGAGTACGCATATCCGCGCCCGCAGCTGGTGCGAGAGCACTGGCAGTCGCTTAATGGACTGTGGAAATTTTGTTTCGATAACGAAAAGAAATACCGGCGCCCGAGCGATCCCATCCAGTGGACTCATGAAATCATGGTGCCGTATCCACCGGAGTCGCAGGCGAGCGGGATCGGTGACCGCGGCTTCCATCGGGCCTGCTGGTACCAGCGAGAGTTCGATATCTCTGCGGAAGGGCAGCGGGTGCTGCTGCACTTCGGTGCGGTGGACTACCGCGCCCGGGTCTGGGTCAATGGCCATCGCGTCGCCGACCATGAGGGCGGCCACAGCTCCTTCCACGCCGACATCACCGATTACCTGAAGGATGCGAGCCGCCATACCGTGACCGTGTTTGTCGAGGACGACCCGCATGACCTTGGCAAGCCGCGCGGCAAGCAGGACTGGCAACTCGAGCCGCACTCCATCTGGTATCCGCGCACTACCGGCATCTGGCAGCAGGTCTGGCTGGAGCGCGTGCCGCGCACCTATATCCAGAAGCTGCGCTGGACGCCGCACTTCGAGGGCTTCGAGATCGGTAGCGAAACCTTCATCGCCGGCGACGACGTGGATGAAGAACTATTTGTCGAGGTTCGCATACGGCATGGCGACAAGATGCTCGCGGATGACTACTACAAGGTCATTGGTGGCGAAGCGAGCCGCAAGGTCGCACTGTCGGATCCAGGCATCGACGACTCCCGCAATGAACTGCTCTGGAGCCCGGAGCGCCCGACGCTACTCGACGTTGAGCTCACGTTGCGCCACAAGAACCAGGTACTGGACATGGTGAAGTCCTATACTGCGCTGCGCTCGGTGGCCGTCAACCGCGACCGCTTCATGCTCAACGGTCGCCCGTATCACCTGAAGATGGTGCTGGACCAGGGTTACTGGCCCGACACACTCCTCGCCGCGCCAGACGACGATGCATTGCGCAAGGATGTCGAGCTGGCCAAGGAAATGGGTTTCAACGGCGTGCGCAAGCACCAGAAAGTGGAGGATCCGCGCTACCTGTACTGGGCGGACAAGCTCGGGCTGATGGTGTGGGAAGAGATGCCCTCCACGTATCGCTTCACGCCGCAGTCGATCAACCGTCTCGTACGCGAATGGAGCGAAGTAATCGACCGCGATTACAGCCATCCTTGCATTATCGTCTGGGTGCCGTTTAATGAATCGTGGGGCGTACCTAACCTGACGTCGATGCAGGCGCACCGTAATGCGGTGGAGGCCCTGTACCACCTGACGCGCACCTTCGATCCGACGCGCCCCGTGATCGGCAATGACGGCTGGGAAGCTTCCGCCACCGACCTGCTCGGCATCCATGATTACGACGGAGATCCGGAGCGCCTCAGCGCAAGGTATTCCCCTAACAATAGCAAGGACCTGTTCGACCGCAGGCGGCCCGGCGGGCGCATTCTCACGCTCGACGGCTATCCGCACCGTGGCCAGCCGATCATCCTGACGGAGTTCGGTGGCGTCACCTATACGAAGCGCCCGGAACCGGGCGTGAAGGATGTATGGGGATATTCGCTGGCGGACAACGACCAGGAGTTCTTCAACAGCTACCGGCGCCTGCTGGAGGTGGTGAACGAGACGCAGCTGTTCAGCGGTTTCTGCTACACGCAGTTCTCCGACACCTTCCAGGAGGCGAACGGCCTGCTGATGGCCGACCGTACGCCGAAGCTGCCATTGGCCGACATCCGCGCCGCAACGCTGAACATCAAGCCAAACGTGAAGAAACAGTACGGGATCTAGTGTTATGCACCCCGGAAGGGGCCTGGGAGCCGCCATAACGAGCCATCTGCGGCGTTGTGACGCCTTGTCGTAACGCGTTACTGCCGCGTCATGGCGGGCTCGTCGCCCCCCGTGCCATGGCAACGAGGACTCGACGTCCGCCCGCAACACCGTATCGTGGGGCAAGGCGTCCGGCATCGGCGAGCCGGTCAGGCTGCACCTGCTCTAGGCACCCTCCCGGAGTCCATAACGCTCTTTAGGCGCCCGCCGAGCAATTACACCGGCTGGTCGGCACCGCAGCACTTTTTGTGCTTCTTGCCGCTGCCGCAAGGGCAGGGATCGTTGCGGCCCACCTTGGGCGCGTCGCGCTGCACTTGCTGCACCGCCGATTTGCGCAGCGGCTGCCAGAAGCGGTGGATGTGCGGAATGGCCGCTTCCATTTCGACCGCCAGCTTGTGGCGCTTCGCCGGATCGTCCACCAGCTGCATTTCCTCTTCCTCGATCTCTTCCGCACCGAGCAGGTAAATGGGCTTGACCATGTCCGCGATGTTCGATGACCAGATCGGTTCCCACGCATCGGCGCGCAGGTTCATACCCTCCCAGAAGCCCCACGCCCATGCGTCGGCGTCGAGCAGCGTGCGGCCGTCAACTTCATGCTCGCAAAACAGGGGCTCGAATTCCTTCGGTGCGACCTCGAAGGTCATCACGACTTCATTCATGAAGCGTGCGATCAGTGATGTGATGCGCTCCGCCTCTTTCGGCGACTTGAACTGGGGTTCCTTGCGCTCCGCCCCCCACACATGCGGCAGCCACTCGGCCATCAGCACTTCCTCCGGTCCGATTGCCAACGCAGTGAGGAAACCGTGCAGCGAGTCCATCGTCATGCCGTCTTCGGCACAGCGGTCGGACAGCAGGAACTGGTCGAGCTCCTTGAATTCCTTGTCGGAGAGGGGTTCGTCGAGATGCATGGGGAAATAAGAGGAGGGGATGGCGAAGCGCGTAGTTTACCGCGTTCGCGAACCGGGGCAGCGAAAAACTGCAGGGAAAATGGCAGGGCAGGCTAATTGCCCTCGACAGGAAGCAGATCTTCGCTGACTACGGTGATTTTCAGCCGCGACTTGACGGCAACACCATCAATTTCCCCTGGGATGAAACGAGCGCCCTTGAAACGTGCAGCAACACGCTCAACGAATTCCGGAGCACCTTGCTCTTCCGGCCCGCTGACCACGTCGGCGACAGTACCGTCCGCGTTGATCAGAATGGTAAGGTTTGTCCGGCCGGAGTAACCCAGACTGCTGATCTCCGCAACGTTCAGGTCGATCTCGCTGGCCGGGGCGGGCACCCTGGTGAGCCGGCCTGGCTCGACATAATCCTGGACAGCCAGCGACTGCAGCGCATCAGGGATCCCGACGGGCCGGATGATAGGTGCAGGTTCGGGGGGCGTTTCGGGCGCAGGCAGACTCTCAATGGAAGCGGTCTGTGCTGCTAACTCGCGGAGACTGTCCGCTGTGTCCGGCTTGCTTTCGGGTGCAAGAAGGCTGACGGTCAGTGGTGAGTCGGCACTGCGAGAGCCTTGTGCCACGCCATGCTCGAATGAGCCGGAGTGCAGTACGCCCCAGGATACGGCAAGGTGCATGCCGATCGAGGCAAGAGAAAACTTGAGCAGTCGGGCATTCATTGCTGTTGTTACGAACGTACGATGCATGCTCCGTTAGACTTCAGAATGCCCTGAACTTCAAACATCCCTTAGGAGCAGGAACCTGTAGTTGTCTTGCTTACCGACGCACGGCCGGTCGCTGTAACGCTGATGACTCGTTCCTGGCTACCCACGCTTGGAGTTGCGCGGCAAACCTTGATCGTGGCAGACGTCGCTCCAACGCCAGTCGGTTCAAATAGCATTGACAAGTTGCTTGCTGATTCAGTCATTTTCAGGCCCGAGGCAAGTGCCTGCTGTTTGTAAAGGACGATCCAGTTGGGGCCGGCGGCGTCACACGTCGTATTGTTCGTGGTCTTGCATTTGACGACCCATCCCTGTTCCCAGCTGCCAGAAGTGGCACAGGTTGAGCCGTCCGCACTCGCGCAAAGCGTCACTTGCACGCTACGTTTGATCGCTTCGCTGCGCGCCATGTTGACGCTTGCAACGAAATTATTCGCATAGGAGCCGAGCTTGCCGCCGAGGACGGCTTCGTTAAACGAGGGGACGGCAATCCCCAGCAGGACGGCCATCACTCCAATAGTGATCATCAGTTCAATCAGGGTGAAACCACGCTGATTGACTGTAGGAGCCGCTCGTGAATGTGATAGCTGTCGAGCCGGGTGCATTGCAGTCCCTTCCATTATTTCTCGATATACCAGTACACGCGCGCCTTCGGCTGGATTGCAGTCGGCGGCGTGGGCGGGTCACCACCTTCGAGCGGCGAGTTCGGTTTGCAGCCGATGCAGAAGGGAACGATCGTACCGTCATCGAGCATCACCTTGCCGCCCACGGGTGACGGCGGCAGACCGCCACCGGAGACGGTCTGGTAACGCGAGGTAGTACCGTTTGCGCTCTTGGCATTGTTGTAGTCGATGTTATAGATCGACGCAGTGCCGAGTGTCGAGACACAGGAATTATCTTGCGGCACATTCGGCATATGGGTACTGAAGGACACCACGTTATAAATCGTAATCGCGGATGTCACCACCTGCTCCGTCGGCCGCAGCGCCAGGTACCAACCCTTCTTCGTTGCCAGTTGCGAGTCCGTCGGCGTTGCTTCGCTGGTGATCGGATACAGCGAGGCTTTGCAGATCAGTTCCAGGTTGCCGCAATTGGCAGCCTCTTCGGTCAACCAGGATGGTGTGGACGGCTTGTCCTTGAACATGAAGAAGTAGTTGGCGACGGTGGACGTTGACGAGTAATAGTCCAACGGTTTTTCCCGGTCGCCCGAGCCGATCATCAGGCTGTAGACGCCTTCTTCTTCGACCACGTCCGGCGCAAACATGAACTTCCGGTTGGATGCGCAATTTTCAGTCGGGTTATCGCAGCCAAGGGCAGCGATTCGCGTCATCGTCCAGTTTTCGTACGCGGCCGTACCGATATTGATGCGATAGACGTTGCCGCCCAGGTCGACTGCATAGGCATGCTTGGCAGTGCCGTCTGCGTTAGGAGCAATGAAGATATCTGCCACAACACTGCGCAATGTATTGAACGTCTTGAGCAGCACACCGGTGTCCGCATCCATGATATACACCTTGTTGCCCTTGATGGTGTAGCCGGTGGCTGAACAGGTGTTCTGGTCCGCGTCTTCACAGGTGTCGTAACCGCCACCGACGATCAACAGAGGCTTGGGTACGGCAGGTGAGGTCGCAGTAACATAGCCGCTTGCCTTGAACGGTTTCGGGGATGACCAAGTTTGCCCAATGCCCCTGAAGTCACCAACGCCCGCGGTATTGGTGCAATCCGTATCATCGTTCGGATTGGCGCAGCCACGCTTCCATTTCAAGGTGATTTCGGACGGATGCTCAACGTCGACATCAAATGCGTAGATCACCCGACCGCCGCGGCGCATCGTCGCATAAATCCACGCATTCGAAGCATCCTTGTACGCGGTAATTGCGCCGTCCACGCCGTAGGGCTTGGGCAATGGCGTGTGCGACGTGATCGCGTTCTCCGGGAAGTTGATCTTGATATTGTTGTCGCGGATGCGCTTGATGTTCTTGAAGAACTCCGGTGCCATGAAGGACCAGAGTTCAGCGCCCGGGTCAACATCGTCGATCTTGTTGGCATTCCCGTTGCGATTCCCGTTCACGGCCCTAAGAACACCATCATTGCCGCCGTAGAACACGACAACCTTGGGATTCTCCTCTGTGCCAAAGTTGATTGCGACCGGACGTGAATGCACCACGTCGCTGTGCGCCGAGGGTCGCATGCGTGTCGATGTGGTCGGTGCGCTGTCCGGTGTCGGCGTCACGCCGTCACCGGTGTGCTCGTCATTAACGTCCTGCCCGCGCGCCCAGTTAATCAGGGCGTCACGTTCCGTTGTGCTGATGGTTGTTGCGCCCGGTGGTGTCAGCATTGCGGCGGTGATGTTGCTGTTAGTAAAATCCTTCAGCTCCGTGCAGCCGCCGATCCCAGGCAAACATGTCTTGATCGGGCGGGTCGTAGACTTGCGCAACATATACGCCTGCGCACCCTTGTCGACAATGTTACCGTCGGGGTAGTTCGACGACATTGACCCAGCAACGGCAAGACAGTCTCCGACCGGCTTGAATGCCCAGTAAGTGTCGACGGTCGTTGGCGACCAATAACTTTGTGCGCATTCTGTAATGAAGCCAGTGGTGCTGTTAATGGCGCTGCGATACGGTTGCCCCGTGGAGGGCTCATACGCATCGATCAGTTTCAGGTCCCCGTTGAGGAAGCCGAGGCGGTACTGTTTCAGGTTGCCGTACCAGCGCGGATTGGCAGCCTGATCAGGGCGGAACACACCGATGTAGACCTGGTTGCGATAGGTGCCTTGGGTATTGACGCTCACCGGCAAGCTGACCGAGGCAAATACGCTGTTGACGGACTGGATCTCGGAGAAGATGTCCTCCATCGCCTTTAGAATTGCCGCCCCAACATTGGCGGAACTGACGTCGAAATACTTGCCGTCGCTTTGTTTTGCCATGCTGGCGAGGAGTGCTGACCAGGCTTTCCCGGCTGGCTGAACCGACTTGTCGACGTCAATGGTATAGGTGACAACTCCTAGACTGCTCTTCCTCATGAACCGAGCCCACTCGTCGCCGACGTTGCTTTGCGAGTTACTTGGGGTTAAGGGGATCTCGGCTGCAGCGGCGTTACCAGCTGCTCCACCGCCTGCGGCAGCCTTGAGCAATTCAATTGCGTCGTCACTGTCAGCCTGAGCATCTTGCGCCTTGCCGTTGCTTATATAGATTACAAAGGCCTTGCCGCAGCTACCTGGAGGAACACCTTTGTTATATGTCGCGGCGCCTCGTGACGAAAGCGCGTTACCGTTCAGTGCATAGGTCGAACCGGAAACGGTAGTTCCGGTTAATGCATAAATGGCTTTGGAAGCAGAGGTTCCATACACGTTGCCCGTGTAATCCGCTTTGTTCTTGCCGTTACCGCCGACAGGCGCTCCCCCTGTGAAATAGGCATACACCTCCGCCATTGTCTTGCCGAGCTTTCCGCCGTTCGTTTTGTCGACACCAACGTCCAGACTGTCGATCAACGCGACGAGCTTGTTCTTGTAATCCTGATCCAGGGCCCGGATTGCAGAGCGCACATAACCACCGTCCGAATTCGAGTCTCCCGTGCCGGTTTCGGTAAACATCATCAGGCCCAGCCGGAATTTTGCGGTACCGTCATCATTGACTGGCAGGTTGTTAATCACTGTCCGCAATGCCGCTCTTTCATTGCTGAATGCTTGATTCCAGTTGGACGTATTGTCGAGGACGATGAGCACATTGGGCAGGTCACCCGCTGATGGCGTCACGCCGACGAACAGATCCGTATCTTCTGCCAGTACCGGCAGGTGCAAGACCAGCAGCAGTGCTGCCAGCATGCTTTTGAAGGAATGTTTTCTCATGTCATTCTCCTGCAATTTTTAGGGGCATTCCGCATCTTTTTGGACCTGTGAGCGTAGTGCGCGCACCCCGGCATGCGTCCGGACTTTTGCTCCGGTCGTGGCATCGGTGACGGTTGCCTCGATGTTCCATACGGTGTTCCAGTTGGAGGCCGCAGACATATCGGCGCCCAATGACAGGCTACTCAGGATGGCCTTACCGGCTTTTGCTGCACGTATGCAGGTGGGTTTGCTCACCGTGACGGTATAGTCACCGGTGCCATCGTTATTCATGTCTACGCTAATAACTTCGCTGGCGGTCGCTGCGGTGAAGTTGGAACTGATCACCTGCTCGATTGCCTTGTTTGCCGCAGCAGTGGCTTCATTACGGAATTGCATGTTGCCGACTGCCTTGAGATTGGAGCTGCTGAGGGTAAACGCCGTTGTCACCATGAGTGTGATCAGCGTGAGCATGATCAGACCCACGGCCAGCGTGGCACCGCGCTGGGTGTGAAGTGACTGGATATGCGTCATGGTGTCTCCCTTCTGCCGGAAACGTTGGTCAGACGGACGGTGGTCGAAAAGACATGGCGTTTGTAGCCATCGTTAAACGGTCCAAGCTCGGGAGCACTTCCCAGCTTGTAGGTCTTGGTGTCCTTGTATCCCGGCGAGGTCTCGCGGCTGCGCGCGAGGACGTATACCTTTGCGGCGACGACATCGATCATCTTGTCGGGATCGTTGCACGGGTCGGTCGCCGGGTTGGCGCTGGCGCAACGGATGAAGGCACCTTCGGGAATGCCGTCACCTCGATTTGTCGGGGAGCGAAGATTGGTCGGATTTGACCACACCACCGCTGACGCATAGTTGGTGTCCGCGCCCGTGTCACTCTTGGCATCGATGCCGAACTCAACCCGGAAACCTTCAATGCCTTCGATCAGCGCAGTGGCCTCTTCCGGATGCTTCAGTTCCGCCGGTGAGCCAAGCAGGTCAAATTGCGAGCGGACCAGAGTCGGAATGCCGTCGCCGGGGGTGGCCGCATAGTTGCGGACGTAATAAATGCTGGAGATGAACTTGCGTTTGTCCGCGGGTGTTGTGCAGTCCTTCTTGTGGCGCGTGAACCCGGTCGTATCGAGCACGAATGGGGTCGCTGTTTCTGTCGCGCAAAAACTGGATTGCATATAGAGCTTGCCGGGAGTGTCCGCTTCGCAGTTGCCCACGCCCGGTAAGCAGGTTTCGGCATGACGTAACACGAGCACGTCTGTATTTGCCTTTTTGTTGGTGACGACGGCCGTGCATCCGGCCGGGACGGCATCGAAGCCTTGGATCGGAATGCCAATCAGGTTTGCCTTGTATTCCGCGGTCCAGTTGGCGACGTTGTACTGCAGGCAGGGATTCGGAACAGCTGTCGGTGTAGTGCCCCCCGCAGTTGATGCCGCGACGGGATCTGCCGTCGAGCTCAGGTCGTCATACTGAGGGACGTAACCGCCCCAGAACCCCGCATGGGCGATATCGTTCTGCAGCAGCTGTATGGCGAACCGGCCGTTTTCAATCTGGATATTGGTCTTCGCCATCTCGTTGTTGCTGCGTGAGATATTGACGTAGACGCCGACCATGGAAATCAGGATCAGGAGGCTGATGGTAATAGCCACCATCAGCTCTACCAGCGAGAAGCCGGACTGGCTGCGCACCGGGGAGGGGAACTGGCTGGTCATGTAATGGTTTTTCATCGCATCAAAGCCCGGCTATACGGACAATCGTGGTCAGAACGCGGCGGCAGCGGTCATTGGTACAGGCCGTGCCGGTTGCCCCGTTATAGGAGTTGAGTCCGCACGCCACGCTGGCGGGCGGTGCTTGAAGTGGTCCCATTCCCTGCCACGCTACGGTGATGAGGTATTCGCCACTACCCAGGCTCTCAACGCAGCCGCGCCCGCCGATCAATGCGCCGACTTTCGATGTCCCGGAAAGCTCCGCGGCGCCCTGCAGTGCGTTACTCCATTCGCAGGAGTCCCGATCCTTGCGTGACGACGTTGAGTCGATCGTACAGTTATGGCCGGTGCCGAGTGGGGTGGTGGTGACGTAGTTCGCTGCGAAGTTCCGGTTGGTGGCGATGCGGTTGGCCATGTCTTCCAGAAGAATCAGTGCCTGGGAGCGCTGGTAGGCCTCCATTTCGGATACCTGCAGGCGGGACTGCAGTCCGACCAGTCCCAGCAGGCCGAACGCAAGGATGACGATGGTGACCAGCACCTCGATCATCGTTGTGCCGTGTTGACGGGTAAGAGGGGCGGTGCGCATGATTACCACTTGCCTGTTGGGCACTTAATGCCGTCGCTGCTCAGGGTGAGCGTGCCGTCACTCGCCTGGGAGCCGGTAGGAGTAAAAGTAATGACGAAGGCAGGAACGCTGCTTGCGACTGTGGCACACGACGAGTTCAATGCCTGGTTAAGCGTGATCGTGTAGGTGTATTTGGAGCTGACTTCTCCAGGCAGGCCGAAGCCGGTTCCTTCCAATGCGGTCTTGTCGGCATACGCGCGATTCGCCAGGAAAATTTGCTGCTCACGGTTGGCGATTTCCATCATTTGCGCCTGGGCTGCCGCGCGATTGCCGCGCTTGACGTAGTTTTGATAGCTTGGAAGCGCAACTCCGGCGAGGATGGCGATGATTGCAACCGTGATCATCAACTCGATCAACGTGAAACCGGACGTTTTTTTTCTGCTATACATGGAGGCACCAGGCACGAAGAGGTGGTTCATACGTTTCTAAACAAATGTTTCTTTATGGAAACGGCTCTAGAATAAACCCTCCAAAAGTACCAGTGCCGCCCTACCGATGGCCGGTCGATTTCTGGCGATGAGCGGTAGGGAAAATTTGACAACTATCAATATTTCGTGTTGCGTATATGCCATTCATGGCTGAAGCGCCCGAAACAGACCATTTGTGCACCGCACATCAAGACATGAACCAATCACCCCCCAAGTCCTTTTCCACCCTCACGCCGGAGTGCGTCCTCGACGCGCTGGAAAGCGTGGGCCTGTACAGCGACGGCCGCTTGATGGCCTTGAACAGTTACGAGAACCGCGTCTATCAGATCGGCATGGAGGAGGGGCCGCCGGTGGTGGCGAAGTTCTATCGCCCCGGACGCTGGAGCAATGAGGCGATACTGGAAGAGCTCGACTTCGTGCAGCAGCTTGCCGGGCAGGAGATCCCCGTGGTGCCTGCTTTGGTGCTTGCGGAAAAGGGATCGCTGCACCACTTCAACGGTTTCCGGTTTGCGGTGTTCCCGCGTCATGGCGGGCGGGCGCCGGAGTTGGACGACAGTGCGACGCTGGAGTGGCTGGGGCGCTTCATTGGCCGCATCCATGCAGTGGGCGCGGTGCAGCCGTTCGCGTCACGCCCGACGCTCGATATCGCCAGCTTTGGCGAAGGGCCGCGCGACTACTTGCTTTCGCATGGCTTTATCCCGGCAGACCTGGCCGATGCGTATCGCACTGTGGTGAACCAGGCGCTGGATGGCGTGCGCCGCTGCTATGAACGGGCGGGAGATGTGCGCCTGTTGCGGCTGCATGGCGATTGCCATTGCGGGAACGTGTTGTGGACGGATGCGGGGCCGCACTTCGTGGATTTCGATGACAGCCGCATGGGACCGGCGATCCAGGATTTATGGATGCTGCTGTCGGGAGAGCGCGGCGACATGGTGCGCCAGTTGTCCGACCTGCTCGCCGGGTATGAGGACTTCATGGAATTCGATTCGCGCGAGCTGTACCTGATCGAGGCGCTGCGAACCTTGCGGCTGATTCACTATTCGGCATGGCTGGCGCTGCGCTGGGATGACCCGGCGTTTCCCGTGGCCTTCCCTTGGTTCAATACGCAGCGCTACTGGCAGGACCGGATTCTGGAGTTGCGCGAGCAGGTGGCGCTGATGGATGAGCCACCGTTGTGGCCGGCGTAGCCTGTCCAACACAGCCAGGTGCTATCTATATATAGGAGATCACCTGCTGGACACAGCGGCGGAGCCCGAAAGGGGAGAGGTTCAGGCCTCAGACCCGCTGCGCTGATGCCGCGAGGGTATCGAGATTGCGTATCACCGTGTCGACTGACGGATCGCTGTGTGCGATCAGCACGGCGCGCTCGATGGCGTCGTCGCGGCCGGTTTTCGGGAAGTAGTTCAGCAGGTAGTCCGCATTCATCACGCCCGGCATGCCGCGCTGGTCATCCTTTGCCAGCTTGCGCACGTACCAGACGGCGTAACCGTTAGCCTCTTCGCAGCAGTAGATCTCGATCGAGTGATGCGGGCCGAGCGGATGTTCTTCTGGATCGGTGTGCCAGACGACCTTGCGCCACAGGTGGCTCTTCTTGGATTCCGGGATGGAGTGCATGTGATTCTCCTCGATGCCTAGAGCGGTTTTCAAATTACTGAATGGAATAGCCACAATGAGCAAACCAGCCTCTGGCGTCGCTATTGCTGATTCTGCCGATTACTTTGGTAAGGGCCAGATCCAGCGCTTCGCGAGTC